>Ga0209935_1000259_pt1 | contig 160684 bp, 161 predicted proteins | sample ThiBio_1000_plan_2_FD_183958 | JGI IMG/M metagenome (GOLD analysis project Ga0209935, IMG submission 183958) | Wastewater bioreactor microbial communities from Cape Town, South Africa - Thiocy_cont_1000_plan (SPAdes) | ecosystem: Engineered > Bioreactor > Thiocyanate-remediating >... | reverse complement strand
AATTCATCTGTAGCACCAAGACAATCAATATGACGATCGTTGATTTGATTACTGGATAAACAATTAACTTGATATGTTTTCTTTGAAACACATAAAAGCTTCGGAGATGAACAATTAAAGTTCATTGACGTTGAATAATAATCAGAACAATCGGTTTCATCTTCAATTGTAGGACAGTTCCATTCAAAGTTACATCGAGTGTAAAAATTATTACATGGCCAATATTGACATTCAGTTTCATCAGTATAATTTTGATCGCCAATCGAGATGGGCAAGAATTCAGAATATCCATCACAAATACGTTCAAATATTATATTCTTCTGAGCATAACTAATCAATGTATTATGCCATTGTCCGGAAATCAAACTCATACCACCATCGCATTGATATTCGGCAAAAAGCCGTGAACGATACAAAACGTATTTATCTTTCCCGGGACATTTGTAATGTGTTTTGTTTAAGATATTCATAATATTTGTATTTGTACTTCGAATGATATTTAAATTTTCATCATCCATATAAGGACAATCATTGCTTTTGTCGAATAGACGATAAATTGAAATACATTTCGAAGAATTCCAGCATTGATATATTTGAGTTCGATTACAAATCTCACTGTTGTATTTAAAAGGATGATGATATTGTTTTAATAAACTTTTTAATTGAGGTAAAATACAATCATGCAACGATTGTCTTGATAGAGTAGACTGGCAACTATCAATTGATATAATTTGTTGAATATGAACACATATTGTATTTCGAAATGATATTTTTTGTATATTCATAAAAAATGAATCATAATCATTCGTCTGATAACACATATAAACAAATTTAGAAGACATATTATTCCACTGAGGCGCATCAATTTTGTTATAAGCAAGATAAATATTTCCAAATAGAACTGGAAAATTAGGATAAAATATGAAATCAGAACAATTGGTTTGAATAATATCTAAACATGAATTATGTTGACAAAATCTTTGACAAATTGAATTAGTTTGTTTTGGTTTATTAATGAAACATACGACAGCTAACCAACAATAATCAGATGTTGTATTCGAAGAAACTAACTGTAGATGTTGAATGTCATACATTAATTTATCTCGACCTTTCTCGCAAGAATCTGTAAAATATTCATTATCACAAATTCTATCAGGACATATAAATCCTGCATAGTAACTACCTCCGCATTCATATGTCGTCGATGGAAAAGCATAGAGATAATCACTCGCGTCTAGACAATCAGAAGTATGTGTCTGATCATCATAAAAGATGTTTGGTATACACATTCCATTTGTACATCGATATTCATGATCATTACATTGATTTATTTCGAGTTGCCAACAATCTTTTTCATCGATTCCATTATTCAAACAATTAATCTGTCCATTACAAATATCTGTCCAATCTAAACAAATTGATGTTGTACCATAATCACATTGTAAATGAACATAACAGTTCGACATCTGTGTATATCCGTCAATCAAAAGAGGAAATTTTTGAATTATATCGTATAATGTTAATTCGTCATAATTAAACGGATAAAAGACTAATTCATATTGACATCGTGGTCCAAATCTCGGTAAAGAACAATTATAAAAAGTTTGATTTACAAGTGTTAATGAAATATTGTTTAAATAAATTTGATAATTTTCAATAAGATCAATAGATGCTGACCAATGAAACAACTGTTGAACAGAGATATTCCTCTCTTTAAGTTCATCAAATGTTAACTTTGAAATAGTTTTATCAATATTAATATGAAACTGTGATGGAGATTCACTAAGACAATAGAAGAAATTTTCCATATCCAATTTTTTCTCAGCGGAGTCCGTCATTCCAACTACGCGTAAACAGTCATGATAAAATCCATTTTCATCTTCGTATACTTCATCAGTATAATAAAGATTAAATTGAGGATGAGCATTGATCAAATGTAAGAAGATCAAACTAACAAGAAACATTTTTTTTATTTCACTGTAATGATTTACTAACGTTAAATACAAGTTAAAATGAAGAGGAGTCGATAAAAGTTATTTTATCTTTGTTCAAATCTCTAGTTGTTTGACGTATTTCCTTGACTAAATAACTGATTTTGAACATAAGAAGCGCATCTGTTCGAAAGTTTCTACAATTATTTTTGACCTTATAAATGTTGATTCTTTCTCTCACCCACCCACAAACTAGAAATTCATTGAAATATATCGAAAAAAACAATCTTTTATTTTGTTTTGTTCATTAGAATAAGAAAAATCGCGCTTGAACGATTTTGTATGTCATTAGGAAGAGTTGCTTTCATTTGATAGAAAACAATACCAATAAGAGTATTTTTGATTAAAGAACTAATTCCATTCCGATACAAGTTCTTTTTCTAAATCAATGAGTATCAATATTTCAAACTCAGAAAAACATTATTACATGTGGAGAATATAAGACAAAGAACAATGATATATGTTATTTATTGCTTGACTAAAAAAATCACGGTGCTTTATTCGAGGCGAATTATAGAATATTCTGCATATCCATTACATATTAACGAGAAACAACGATTATTATTCCTTTGTAAAATATCCAATGCCTCGTTCATTTGTTTCCTCAATAACTTGTGGTTTTTAAAGGGTCATGAATCGTATATAAAAATGAAATGAAAACTTGGCAATTGAGTAAATAGAAAAAGAACTAATAGACATAATGAAGATGAAAATCCACTTTGTAAATAAAAAGATAAAGTAGTTAGATTGGGCATTACAGATGGAAGAATATCAGAGATGTCCGATGTAATTGGATGCAAATAGACATGTAATTGTTTTATTAATGGAAAACTAATAGAATTAACGAGAAAATCGCCTGTTGAACTCGTCAAATTTTGTAACAAAGACATTCGACGAATCACACTATGAACAAATTGAGAACATTAACATTGTGTTTGCCAACAACTGAAATCAATATGAAAGCTACGAACATATTCGATTCTGCGCAAGAGTAATTCGGACAATGTAACATAGAAAAATATATGTTAATTGAACGAAAATATTTCATTTAGAATGGAAATACGAGTAGAAATAAGATGACGACCAGTTGAATATGAACATTGATCATTCAATAGACAACTATTTTCAAATTCATTGAGTACATTCAATCGAAAGTTGTTGGATTTCAAGTCAATTTTGTTCAGTAAGAAATGTTCCAAATAAAATTGAAGAGAAATTCTTTTCAAAATTGTTTCATTTGGACAACAGAAATCAATAAAATCGCTAATGTCATTCCCAGATAACCTTCTGTTTCGATTGATAATTCTCTTAAATCTGTCAAACGTTGAAAATTTAACAAACGACTTTTCAAAAATGGAAGTTTTAATAGACGATCATAAGAAAATGAGTTCGAATGCAAAGATTCAATTGAGAATTGATAAGATTCATCGTATGTTTTGTTTTTTGATTGATGAAGTAGATGAATACACCATCGATCGAATTTCAATGCTTCAATTCTTGGAAAAATTCAGTCGAGTTTTTGTTTCTCACGACACCAACAAATGATTTGAGAATTTCATCGGATGACAAAGCACTGATTTCTTTTTCTTTATTACAAACGAAACAAGGAAAATCCCCAAATGTAGTCTACAATCAAATGAAAACGACCAATATTTTTCTCTTGCAGAATTTGTAATGCTTCTCGAATTTCTGCTTTACGTGGCGAACGGGGGTCAAGTATTTGACCGTAGCATTGGATCCAAATACGATGAAGATTTTTCAATTGCATAAATAGAAAAGGAACTAATTCAGATAATGAATAATCAACTTTTGCCATTAAATCGAACGAGAGAATAGATAAATTTGGCATTAGAATTGGGAGAAGACGTAACGTTGATAGTTGAACAGAAGAAACATGAAATTGTTTTATCATTGGACAAATCTTTGTTCGATGAAGAAAATCATCGGTTGAACTTGTTAAAATTTGTAACGAAGGCATTCGTTGAATGAATTCAGTCACCAAATGACGAGAATAACATTGATGAGATCGAGTTATACAATTTAATACAACATCAAAACTACGAATCGATTCCAATTTGTAATTATCAAAAGTGATTTGTGAAGATAGATCCGAATGACAATTGTTTGAATTAAAAATTAAACGAATCGAAACAAGATACGGCATTTGTTTCAATAATGATTTCAAACGGATTTCATCTATTGCCAAATGTGAAGCAAAACTAAGATCGTGAACAGTTAAATACGAACATCGTTTATTCAATAAAGAACTCTTTTGAAATCCACTGAGTTCGTTAAATGTAAATGGTAATGAATAAATATGAATTAAATCATTTCCAACATAAATCCGAACATGATCTTCGATATGATAAGCAAATCTATCATCACAAATTATCATTTGTCTGTCGTGAACAGATTGTTTTTCGACAAGAAATGTTCCATAGAAATCGAATCGTTGGTATTTCATTTTATATTGTTGAATTCGATGCCAAAAATGTTCATCGAATAGGATCGAATAAAATTTGAGAGAGACTCGTTTCAAAATCGTTTCATCGGGACAATTTTCGTCAATAAAATCGAGAAGACGATCGTATCGTAAATATTCTTCTGGTCTTACACACGAATGAGATTCGGTTGCAATCGAAAGACGATTTAATTTTGTCAAACGATTTGAATTCGATGACGACGAATTTGTTCGATGATTAAAATCGAATTGTCTGTTCGAATACAAAGATTTCTTATAGTTTATTGAAAGTCGTTCGAGATTTGGTAAATATTGAAGAATGTGAGTTAAATCACCGATCGAATCGAAAGTCAAAGTCAAATCAACTAAAGTTTCATTGAAATGCGAAACACAATTCGTTATTTTGACATTCGTCGATAATCGACGGATTGATCGTGGAACAATTGATAAATCAACAGATTCTTCATGAATGTTCTTGAAAGTAACACAAACATGTTCGATGTTTGTGTTTGAAATCAATTTCAAATTATCTTTAATATCAATTAATTCGATTGATTTCAATCGAGAAAAGATCTTTAAATATTCGATAAACATGTCTTTTTCACTATAGATCATTTCAACAGGCTCCAATTGATATTCGTCTCTACGAAAGATTTTGTTAACAATTGAACGAGGCAAAAACTTTCGTTTTTTTGATGGTAATGAACTCGGTCTGATCGATTTGTCGAATAAATATAAATGATATCGATTAATTCTTAATCTTTCAATTCGTTGACCAATCCATTTGAATTTGTCTCGATCACATGTTTGGTCTTGATTTAAATCCAATTGTTTAATATAACATTGAATAAGATCGTTGAAATGTTGATTTAATCCAACGAATGATTCGATGATTTCATTTGAAGATAAATAATCAAAGATGAAATAGAAAATTTCATTCGGAAATCGATTTAATCCACTTCGATAGGCGCACATTTTCTCTTCGAATAAACAACTAGTTGTGCTTGTTTTTATATGCTTCAATGATTTTTCTTAGTCAACAATAGGAAGTAACGTCGTTATTCACAAACTACGTCAAATCAACGACAGTAGATTCATTTGTTCTATAGAGTTTTATTTTTAAAGATAAATCGAAATTTTTCTTTTGAAAAAAAAGTATTTTGAATAATAATTTGTTGTTTATTTTCGATGACGTTGACCGAATGTCGTGGTTTGTTATTGAAAATTCTTTGAAGAATTTCTTCGAGATAAGAATCTTCGGTAGAGAAATATTCCAGTGGAATGACTAATTTCCAAATATTATTCGATGAAATTCCCAATAAACTTTTCCAACCACGTCGTGCATAAAGACAAATTGTCATTGGAAAATTATTTTGTAAAATCACAACTAATTTCGTATGTAAACCTCGTTCATTGAGACCTCGATGAGCGAATTTTTCTAATCGAATATTTCTCGGCGTTGAAATTCGATTGACTGGTTGGAGAATTCCATTTTCATAATCGAAACAAATCTGTGGACCCAATGAAAATCCCGAATGTGGAATCGAATCCGAGAGAAATTGATTTTCATCTAAGAATATGTTTTCTGTTGATTCGAATTTCCAATTGATTTGATAAATATTCTTGTAGAAATATCCGTTGATTCCAAGATGATTTTGTCCTTGAACTCTTAACTGTCGATTGTTTTGACCCCAACCGATTTGAAGAATTGAAATATTTTTCGTTAATCGAGCTTTGTCTTGCAAAGGAATCGACGGTTGTAAAATCCAATCTTCACTTGGAATAAAACGAATCAATGGAATTCTATTCAACGGATTGTACGTTGCTTTCAAAGCGGGATTCGATCCGATGGAATCGAAATCTGCAAATCTTGTGTACATTTTATGAATTTCTTGTCCAATTTCATTTTTTGCTCGTTGAAGAAGAAAAACTGTCGATGCACTTGCAGCTAAAGTTTCCGCTTGAAATCGACCGTCTTCAGGTGTTGTCAATTCATTATTAAATTTATTTTGTAACCAAGGATCAGCAAAGAAGATTCTCGTTCCATCGTCATTCAATAAGTAAATTGTTGTCACGCCAACATACGGATCGGGATGTTTTTTTCCTCGTAAATCTGTGTAATACATCGTGTCATGTCCTTTATGTGACATGGCTAGACTTCGATAATTTGGAAGAGATTTTAAAACGGGATTTTTCAAGAGATTCACAACGAGAGAAACTCCGTCCATGTTGAACCATTTTTGGGTCCATTTTATTCGAAATTCAATGATTTTCCATTGAGGACAATCGAATGAAATTTGACAAATAATTTGATTACTTTTAGCATAATGAATAATATTATTTTCATCGACAACGAGAATATTATCTCCATCGGCACTCACTGAATTCAAAGGAACTTTTGAGTTATCAATTGAACCATTTCCACCGAATAATTTCCACGATGCATTTGGATGAGCAGCAATTGGTTTAAACCAAAGTTTACCTTCTCGAATTGCATAATAAAATTTCGAATCCATGCCATTTCGACTATTGCAAACATAGATTCGATCGATTTCAGTCGACGATTTGTCAATTGTTTCTTCGAATTGAATAGCTGATCGTTTATTCGCATATTTACTCAAGATCATCAATGGATAAGTGAAAACATAGAACAAACATGAAGCTAGACGAGGAATTAAATCACGTTTTGCAAAAGCGATTTTTCTAAGAATTTTATCTTGAAATGGATCGATTGGATATGGACGTAAAACGTCACCATCATCGTCATCAATCATCTTGATATGAAAACAAATTTAATAGAAAAGAATTAGTCACATCTCCTAGTTTACTTGAATAGATGTCGCTTGATACACGCAGAGAAATGATCAATTTTGGAAATGAATTTTTATATTTATCTCGGGGTATCGATCGATCATTTTCTCTTCGTCTTCTTCTTTAAATTGAATTCATTTGATTAAAAAAAAATGTTCACAATCACAAGCAAAGAGTTGGATGATGTTTTTGTGAATAATTCTGATCGTTTGAAAGAAGTTTCGCCGATTATTGAGCAAACGGATGAAATCTCCGAATATTTTATTTGGACAGTTGTTGTGGCTGTTTTCTCGGGTCTTATTCCTGCAATTCCAAGTCTTCTTCTTTCTTTATTAACAAGTCATTTCAAAAAACAAAATCGATTTCGACCAGCTAAAATCGCTTCGACTTTCACATTAGCTTTCAATATTCTGCTTACTTGTGCGATTATGTGTGTTATCGTCTACGGAGTTACTTATTTTACAGAAAAATATTAAAATTTCATTTATTCTTTTTCTTTGTTGTTTTTTTTCGAAAATTTCTAAGTAAATATTGATATTTTGTTATCTGTGTGAAGATAGACGAGTAAATTTAATGGGTTTCATCATATGATTCGAGAATGGACGAACGCAATAGAATCATATGCGTGGTCGATGTTCTCTTATCAAACGCATCGAGAAAGAAAGAAAAGGACAAAAAAGTCCTTGACCGAATATGTTTACTTATACCAACGTAGTACGTCATAAGACGTTCTCACATGACGTTGATGTATATATATATACTCATGTGTATTTTCTTGTTTTTCTCATAATATTGTAACCACTCCTACTTTTGCGTAGAAAAAAACCAAAAAAAAAAGAACATGTTGAATGTATTAACTGTTTTCAAGGACGATTTATTGTTTGATGAAAATAAAAGAAATGCAATTCAAAATTATAAATATTCCGGAGAAGATCAATCTTTATTGGCTCCATTTATGTATAAAATTTGGTCGAAATTTTTCTTTCTTGTTCCCAAACGAATCTCTCCGAATGTGATCACAATTTGCGGTTTGTTCATCGTTTCTCTTTCGTTTGTCATCATTCAAATGAATAATTGGTCGAACGATTGTCTCAATTGTTTTCTCTTTGGTTTGGCTTTGTTTATTTATCAAACAACCGATGCTTTAGATGGAATGCAAGGCAAACGAGTGCATATGTATGAAAATGCAACAACGGAAATCTTCGATCATGGAATTGATTCGATTGTAACGAGTTTGACAAGTTTAACGACAATTAGTTTACTAAGACATATCAATCGAAATGTTTCGCCGATTTATTCGTTGATGATTTTGTTAACATCGTTTATTGGTTTTCATTCGCCAACATTTGAACATGTTGTAACGAGAAAAATGCGATTTCAAATCGGTTTTTGTAATCCAACTGAAGCTTTGATTGGAATGCAATTGTTCTATTTTTTAACATCGATTTATCCATCGATATGGACGCATAAACAAGCACAATTTATGTTAATTTCGATTCTAATTCCGATTTTATTCATTTCATCGATTTTAACATTTTATTCGTCGATCAAACAAATTTATTTCTATCATAAAAATGATTTGATTTTAACAATAAAATCGATTTTAATCGGTTATTCGCCATTATTTTTCGTTATAATTTCTTCGTATTTTTATCTGTTCAAAATCGAATCATTTTCCAACAAACATTCATTGTTATGTTTAATTGTTCTAACAATTCCTTGGAATTATTCAATCTATCGAACGATAATCATTGAAATCACCAACGATCAACATTTTCCAACATTAAAAGTTTTACTTGGTCAATCTCCGATTTTATTACCGATTCTATCGGCATATTTCTGTCCGTCGATTCATTTCCTTTCGATTATTTGTTCGATTGGTTTAAGTGCATTTTTGTATATTTATACAGTTCATTTGACTTTAGCTGAAGTTTGTCAAGCTCTTTCAATGGAACATTTTTGGATTGTCAAAAAAGATCCAATTCGTCAAGCAAAATGAACTTTTTTCATATTTTTTTTTGTATAAAAAAAAAAGAAAATTGTCGATTAAAATGATAGTTGAATTTGTTTGCCTGAATAACGAATTGTTTTGGTTATTCGACGTTGTTTCGAAATGCAAATCAAATGAAAATCACGTTGTTGAATTAGTTGAGGAAACGAACCTCGACGATCACTGATAGTTAATTCACTTCGATTTTCATTCCAAATCAAATCAATAAGAGAAAATTGACCATTTTCATATTCATAATTATCTCCTGCATCTTCATAAATCGTAAATTGAGTTGAATTGCCTCGATAGATTCGAATTTGATAAGGAGCATCGACGATTTGATCGACATATTGCATCGATTGTGTCATTGGAATGATGGAACCAGCTTTGACAAAGAGTGGAATGATGTTCAATGGTGAATAGACTGATATTGTTTGTTGACCATCGTAGAATGTTTCATTCCAAAAGTCGAACCATTGATTTCCCGATGGGAGATAAACCGAACGACATTGAACAGTTGCTTTTGTTACTGGACAAACTAAAAATGCTGAACCGAATAAATATTGATCGATTAAATCGAATGTATTTCGATCGTTGGGATAATCGAATGCAATTGGACGCATTAACATCGAACCATTGAGTCGAATTTGACCAACGAACGAATAAATATAAGGAATTAATTGATAACGAAGATGAATTGATTTTAATACATTTTCGTAGAATTCACTTCCAGGACGACCAAAACTTGAAATTTGTTTTTCATTGATATGAAAAATAGGCGTAAAAGTTAGAAATTGAAACCATCGAAGATAAAGTTCGTTGTTCGATTGATTCAATCGATTTTCTTGAATTGTCATCGACCAAAACGGTTGTCCACTTGCAGAACAATGAAAAGCTTGAGGAATACATCGACGAAAGGTTTGCCATGTCAATTGAATTGGTTTCTTGGAAACAATTGTTCCATATCGATGTTGACCTGAATACGATGAACCCGAGACAAACATCAATCGTTTATTTTTCATTTGTTTTCGATGATTTTCATAAATCGATTTGCTCTGTAAAAGTGAATAGGAATTGATGAGACCAGGATCAATATATCGTTTACATTTTTCAACATTGACAATCAATCGAAGATGTGGCTCAAGACCAATTGAATAATCATCGGCAAATGGTTGATTATCAACACATGACCACCCGTCAATGCAAATATTTTCACGAATTTTCTTTTCAAAGAATTCATTTGACGAATTCGAATAAACATTTAATGTTAAATTATCATCCAATGTCAAATGTTTTTGGTCGATTTTTGAGGAAATCGAAAGAATTAATTTCGTTTTCATTGAATGTAATTGATTGGCCAAATCTTGATTTGCATTCGAAATAATGACGTCAATTGGAATTTGTTGTCGACGATGAAGTTCAATTGTTGAGAAAATTTCATTGGAATTTTCTTTCGATTGAATCAAACCAAATGCCGATTTCGGCAACAACGAACATTGACCAGTTAACGAATAAAACGACGAAGTTAAATCTTGAAAATCATTTCCACAGATAAAATAATAATCGAATTGCTCGACAATGTCACACCAAATATATGAACCATGATGATCATCATGAAATGTCATCAATGAATAACAATCGAACAGAACTCCGTAGTTCAATGTCGAAACGAAATAAGGACAAATGATTTTTGTTGGATGTTGATAGAATTCAAGAGATTTACCACGGAGATTTCCGTAGGCTTCGTCGTGACAACCAAAACCAAAAAGAGCTTCGTTTTCATCGAAATTCAATTCTAATTTGGCTTCGAAAACATCTCGATTGGCTCGAGACGAATAGATTTTCTTCGACATTAACCATTTGCCACCGTTGTCCAATTCTCGAAGAAGAATCTTTCCATTGGCGTGTTGATATGTTATTTGACCTGTTTGTTTATTCACAATTAAATTTAATTTCGATGTTGAAATCGTAAAATCAGTTGAGTTTTGTTTTAGATTCAATTTTTCCAAACTTCTTTGTTTTTCAACAATAAAACTTTGTTGATCTTGAAATGGTTTCGCGTAATCTGTTAGAGTTATTCGTGCAATCGTTTGACTAACAAAACCAATTCGAAGTCGAATTGTTCCATTACCAAAAATAACGACATTATTTTCGTTGGTTAAAAGAGAAAACATTTCTTTTTTTTTTATTTATTTTTAGTCGAATAAACTTCGTTCTTAAATAACCGAGTTCGTGTCTTATCTTATCAAATTCTCTTATCTCGTTTAATGATGAGGGAAAAATTGTTCGGTAACAAAAATTGCAAAATCATTTTGAAGTTGATTGACAAATTGAAAACCGAATTTCAAATACAATTTCGGTGCGACAAGTGCACCGATACCTTCGTCAACACAAGCTAAACAAAGTGTCAAATTCTCAATTTGAGTCGTAATTCCCATTAAATAATTGGTTATTTTCCAACCAAAACCTTGTCCTTGATAATCACTATCGACGATGATATCGTCGACATAACCGATCTGTTCGGTGAATTCGTTTGTTTTGTTGATTAAAAGTAATCTGCCGAATGCACAGGGCACATTTTTAGTTCGATCTACGATCATAATTAAACGTTCACTTGTTTGAATACGTTCGTCAATGTCTTTTAAAGTTAAATCGATCACCCAAGGTGCATTTTTATTGATTAAATTGAATAAATCATTTGCATATGTTTGAATACGATCTTTGTCAAAAATGAATTCATAATTGTTTTGATTGTATTCGAGAGGATTTTGATAGATGATTTTCGCGGTTGAAACAATCATTGCAGTTGACGGTTGATTTGAGACTTGAATTTGATTTAATTTCGAATGATGATCTAACATTGGTAAACGTAAGAAAACGCGTGCTTTGTAATATTCACTTAGAAATGAAAGAACTTTAGAAAGAAATAATTCAATGTCATTGAAATCAACTGTTAATTCATAAATAATCACTAGTAAAGTTGAATCTGGTCGATCGAAAAGAAATTTTCCTTTAGCAATATCAATTGATTCATTGTTTTGAATAATAATTGATGAATTTGTTTTGTTGATGTTAATGTTAAACATGCTTTTGTTTTGTTCTCTCTATTGGAATGTTCCATTGAATATGTTTTTGTTCCTCTTTTATCTTTTTCTTATTCGTCGATAACAATAAACGAGAGAGAGAGAAAATGTGCACGTGTCATGTTTTTTTTTATTTGAAAAGAAAAAAAAAAAGAAAATAATTGTTTTTTAAATCATTCGAATACTTTCTCCAGGTGCATAGTAAAGTCCAAGACATAACTGCCAAGGAAATGGACATTTGTCGATGTCGACATCGATAGGAAGTCTAGTGTTTGTTCTTTGATTGGTAAGTGTTAATTTTCTGAGATCACAATTGATTAATAATAGAATTGTATCATTGATTCGAAAATCACTATTGTAACCATTGAGATTCTTTCGAAGTTTGCCATCCAACCAGACAACCTGGTCGCCTGAAAATCCGTAGCTTTTAGGAGTCGGTCGGTTGTTTGTGATTTGATTGGGCGCACTTTTTGAAATGATTCCAAAGAAAGCCCATTTCCCTGCGGATATATTTTCGATTTTGAAACAAAACGAATGTTGTCCTTGTGAATAATCACGTCGACCACGAACAAATGCAAATTGATTGGTGATATTATGAGTAATAACTTTGTTCTGTTCAGAAATCGATATTTTCCCGACAGTTTCTTGAAAATCATCATCAGTTAGAGTTTGTTGTTGTTGATTGATAACAAGTTTCGATAAAAGAGATTCATTGTTTTCAATTTTGTGAATATGAATCGATGATGGTGCGTAGAAATCTTGTTTTAATTGTTGTAATTTGTCTGTCCATTGTTTTAAATCATTTTCAAAGAAATAATCATCATCACGAGCTTTTCTCAATTGTTGAGTAAGATGATCTAATCGTTGTTTGATATCTCTCGTATGTTTGTCAATGAAAGAAAGTAATTCTTTTCGATATTTCTGTGCTTGATGATGAATTTGTTCGATTGATATTTGTTCCCATTGATCAATCTGTTTGATCAACGAACGTTGAATCGATTGATCGACATGTTCTTGAATTTGTTGTTTCAATTGATCATGAAGAAGAATGACATGTTCATCCATTTGTTTGTGAAGATCTTGTCGATGTTCATTGGCATGTTTCAAACAGAAATCTTTTTCACATCCTCGACACGAAAATGTTCCAGTTGGTTTATGACAAACCGCGCAATGTAGTTTCGTTGCCGTTGCCATTTAACAATATGACAAAAGAGAAATCAACAAAACAAAACAGTAACCTGCATTTCATTCGATTTTTTTATATTCAAAATGAAAACGAGTCATGAGGAGAAAAATGTGTCGTCAGGAAAAGTTAAAATGACTTGTTTGAGACAAGGTGTTGAGTGTTTCGATAGAATTATTTTGGTACGATAGTAATTTGATTAAGTTTATTTATAGTTGTCGTGTTCATTTGCATTGTATTTGTTTTTGTTTGTGTATTGACGTAGCTCGATGGATAAATTCGATGAGGATGAAACAATTTTCGAATTGATAGAAGAAATTCTTTTCGAAATGTTTTCGATACAATTGTATTCGAATAAAACGATAAAGTTATGAGATAGATCAATAGTTCAGTCGATGTTTTAGCAAAAGCTTCAATTGCTCGTCGATCATTGCTTTTATTTGTTACAGATTTCGTTAGAGTATCGTAAATATTCACTGACATAAATGGAATTGTTGAAATGAGAAAGATTAAAACTTGAATTAATAACATAATTAACACTTGTTGATCGCGAACTTTCTTTTTCTTATCAATTTGATTTAAAATCGATCGTGCAACGATTTGAGTTGTTCGTTTGTGAAAATATTTCCAAATAAATAACGAACAAATCAACGAAATTATCGTTGGCAAAACTCCACCCATAATAATCGTATAGAAACGATGATAAACACCAACATTTTCGTTGGTAATTGAACAAGCGACATTACCTGGTGGAGTTATATTACTATAGATGATCGTATGAATTGGAAATAAGATCCAAATCACAATTGTTAATAGAATAATTCGACGAGCGATTCGAACGGTAGCAAATGATCGAATACGAGGACTTGTTGAGCAAGATAAACAACGATCGATACAAGCTAAGATTAACAACCATCGACATAACATGGCGCTTGTTTGATTTAAATACATTCGACTTTTACAAAATGAATTTATTGATGTTACAGGATTCATTGGATTGAATTGAGCGTACAGTTGAGGAACGATACCAATTGGAAGGAGAATCAAAGCACTTACTGATGAAATTAACATATCTACACAGGAAATTTCAATTCAAAGATTTTGTTCAATTAATAAAATGTTTTTTGTTTTCTTACAAATACAACAGGAATTCGATCGTAAATTACGACGAGAGAATATGTAAATATTAAGTAAAGAACCGAACATTCCAAGAACGAAAAATGTCGAATGACAATATCGAACCATCATTTTTTGACCAAAATTTAACGACGTACTAAGAGATGACATTCCTATCTTCTGTTTCTGATTTCACAACAAATGATGATTCTATTCCAATTTTCAATTAGAAAACTAAAACTTCTGCTTATAAATAAAAATGAACTTACATATCGAGTATCTTCTCTTGTCACTAACAGATATTGTTAAATATAATTATATCACAATTTTATTTTATAAAACAAAAAAACGCACATTTATATCGAGTAGGACTTCAACTAGACGAATGTAGGTGGATTGAATGTATTCATGAATAATGCATTGAAATTGCTTTAATTAATTATGTTTCATTGACATAAAGAACAAAAAAGAACTTTTTTTTAATAGAAATTAGTTTTCAATGTTTGGAAAGAGATAAAAAATTCTTGTTTTAATTATCAATAGCAGATTTGTTTTTGTTCTCATGATGACCGTATGTCTAAAAAATGTGACGTGATAATTACTTTCATCTCATTTCCATAAAATCCAGTAAATCTATGAATTATAATGTAAGATATCATCTTGGTACGGAGTTTTTTATTTCAATTAATTCATTAAGGAAAGTCAGTATGTCGAACCAATGAAATCATAAAAAAAGATTCTATAAAAAGAATTTGATTTTCGATTGAATTCTTTGAATAATAATTTTCATTTGTAGAATATCTGAATGTCCCGTTGGTAATAATTGTGTATAGATTTGATTGGCTTTATCATAATAAACAAATGCTTGTTTAAATTGTTTTTGATCATAATAAACATTACCCATCGATTCGTAGATCATCGAAATTAAACAATGTTTTTTCGGAAGAATTTCTTCGTAAATCATTAAAACTTTATTAAAATATTCAATGGCTAATTCGTATTGTTTTAAATTCGAATAAACAAAAGCAATATTCGTGTAAGTTAAAGCTAAATCCGATGGAGAATTGAATTGATTTTGAATGGCAACGATTTGTTGATAAGACTGCAGAGCTTGTTGATGATGATTTAAATATTTATAGACGAGAGCAATGTTATTCAATGAATCAACAAATTGAATTGTATTGGGATTTGACAGTGTCAATGCTTGTTGATACGAATGAAGAGCTTGTTCGTAGTGATTTTCTTTGAGATGAACTAAAGCAATTTGATTGTGAATCGAAATTTGTTTGGTATTCGATGGCGAAGTTTTGGTGAGACGAAGACATTTTTGAAAAGATTTTAAACTTAAAACAAATTGATTCAAATGAAAATAGATTTGCCCGAGAGAATAAAAACAATCAAAGACTTGTTCATCATCGAATGGTAAATGATCAATTAAATGTTTAAAATAAATTTGTGCTTTCGAAAACAATTTCTTTTCGAATAAAAGTTGACCAAATGAAAATAAATTCGAATGTTTAAGTTCGGGATACAATTCGAATTCTTGGTGTTCGATTGATGAATAATTTAAATAGACAAATGTGATGTTTAATTTATCATCGACAACAATTTTCTCAATTCGAAATATTGAATTGACCATGAAAAGAACTTGTTGTTGACCTAAAGTCGAAACATTTGTAAATAATGAACGAGCGCCGATTTCATTTGGATTTGCGGTGATTTCGAATAGAATTTTGATTTGATTGGAATTGAAATGATATTCTTTGAAATAAGCTAAACATTGTTTCTTATTGAGATTGGTTTTGAGAAATGATTTGATTGTAATGAAATGACCAAGTGAATCTTGGAGAGTTTCGAATTGTTCTTTGGAAAGAATTTGACTTTTATAGATTCGAATTGATTTTTGAATTCGATTGGAATGAATTTGTTTGTGAAGATCGTGAATAAAGAATCGAATTAAAAAGAGAATGTAAAAATTATCATTTCGAATTGATTTATTTAAAATTCGAGTCAAAATTGAATTTGTCATAAACCAATCTAAACTTTTCAATGACGAATAATCTTTTTGAAATTGTTTTATGATCAATAGATATTCTTCATTTTGTCGATAGATATTTTTCAAATAATTTAATAATTCAACTCGATCTTTGATTAGAATTTTCATTTCAAGTAAACAATTGATTAATAATTGATAGAAAAGAAATTCTTGAGGATTTTTATTGAAATTAATCGATTGAAATGGTTCATCGACAAGATTTGCAATTCGTCGTTGATGTTCACGATCGATTTCAGCAATTAAATCATCACTTCGATTGAGAATGGCTTTGATTTTCGGATATTGATTTGCCCAAGATTGATATCGACTTTTATCAATACAAAAAACATAAATCATCGAGATCTGTTTGAGATGATGAACATGATGAACAAGATCTTTACCTAATTGACCGCTGATAATCAAACAGATTCGTTCGTTTTCATTGCTTTTCATCAGATAATTTTCACAGAGATTTTCATTGGAAAAACATTTTAAATAATCAATGAGAAATCGAAGTCGTTTTTGAATTGTTAATTTCTCATCATTGGAATCGACTGAACTGTCGAGCCAAACGATGGAATAAGTTTCTAAATTGTCACAAGTTTCGTCTTCCATTCGATCGAATATTTTTCTCTTTTTGAAATGAAATCAAAACGAAATAAAATCTCGCCCTTTTTTTTTTCTTTTCTTTTTCTTTATTTTAATTCTATTTTTGAAATGAAATCAAAAACGAAAAAGAAAACGAGTTAAGTGGTATGAACTGTTCGTCTTTGTCGATATTCTTGTTGAATTTGAAATACTTTCCATGTGAGAAAATATTCTTTGAGATTCTTTCGAAATGATTTCGAAGCCAATAAATAAATCCAAAACGAAGTTCCATTCGTCACAAATGTAAATAATGTTAAAAGAATATAAATAAAACTTTCCCAATATGATCTTAATAAAGTTCGACTTTGATATTGTGTTATTATAAAATATATAACGAATCCAGCTGCTGGAATTCCACTTAACATTAATAAACTCATTTGAATTAACATCATACGAATGACAGAATTTTCTAAACTACGATTATTGATTAAATATCGTTTCAGATTATATCCAGTGAAACAAAAGAATACCAAAATAACGAGAATAGGCATGAAATAATAACCGAGAATTAACCAATAGGTTGAATATAAACGAACAAAATTATTCGTTTGAACACAAGTTGATGAAATGTTTTGTGTTGAGATTGGCAATGGGAGGAAAATGAATATCCACATTAAACATGTTAAAACGAGAATAATTCGAACACGATTTCGTGTTAATAATCGTTGAAAACGAATTCGAGGAGATGTTATTAAATATTGACCCATTGCAGTTAAACCAGCACACATATAACAAAAGCAACCAGAAACATAAACTAAATACGTACTCATTTTACACCAAACATAATATCGATTGGCCAAATTGATTTTAGTATAAATTTCCAATACAGCTGGAATTAATGTGGAATTTATAAAGAAAAAACTCCCGATCGATGAACCAATGATAAATAATATATGAGGATGTTTTCGTAAAGGTTTTATTAAGGAAAAACATAAACAATTACAAATATTACCAATTGTGCTCACGATTATGATAAATACACCGACTACTTTGTAGATATAGACAATTGCATTTGCAAGACTTAAGATTGTATTCAAGTCAGACGACATTTCAACTCACTTCAACAGTTTAAACAACTCAACTGACAAACCTTTTCTTCTCATTTTAGTTTTTTTTTCTATGTCAAAAGTTCTTTTTTAATGATTTCCGATTGTTTTTTTTATCGCATTTTTAATTAACAAAAATAATTATCACAAATTTAGTAGGTTGAAAATAAAAGGAAGAAAGAACGTTTATTTAAAAGACTCCACTAATAGTAGTAACTGATCCATTTGTACAAGTTGCTGTAATAAAATATAGATCACCAGTACCTACATAAGCAGGATTAGGTATATTTATTTCTGAAACAGCTTCAGCACCCATTTGTGGAGCAATAGTTGTGCCAGCAGTTAATTGGCAACGTACTCGAATAAAAGTGGTATTGGTAGATCGTGTACAAGAACCTATAGGGAACGTACTTGAAGGGTCTATGAAGTCCATATAACCACCGGCACTGACACCAGCAACTCGTTGAGAATAAATCTCAACTATTAAACTTGATAATGTGAAATTGTTAAATACAGTGACATGCTCTTCAATTGCGGGACCCAGTTGATTGACTGATGGCATACCTCCAACACCAGGACAGTGTGGTCCAACTGTTGTTGTTGCTCCACTCTGCATATTGCATTTTATTTATTGACAAAATCGAGAAAAGAAACAAATTGTTTTACCGTAGTTGAACCAGCTGTTGTAGCAGCAGCAGCAGCAGTGGTGGTCGCTGCTCCAGCAGTAGTCGTTGCTCCTGTAACCGTTGTTGCAGCAGCTGCAGTTGTTGTAGCTTGAAAATAGAAATAGGTTATCGTTAGTACTTTAATTTAAAGGTAAAAAAAACAAAGATTGTACCCGCATTCGTGTTTGTTGTTGTTCCTGATGAAACCGAAGTTGAACCGACTGTTGAAGTTGATTTTGTTTGAGTAAGAATAATAGCAGCTGCTGCTCCGCCGCCAGCTGCCGCTGACACTAATGCAACAGCACAAATTATCAAAAGAATTTTTCTTGTCGATGGTCTAATTAATCAATTTGGATTTTTTATTGAAACTAAATGAGAAAACAGAAGATGATTACCCTCTATGAACACTTGGTATAGCTTTAAGTTTTTCGAATTCTATTCGTCTAAGTTCTGCTTCTTCACGCAATTGAATTCTCTGAATGGACAAAAATCGAATTAATTAATACAGAAATCTCTGCATGAACTAACTCTTGGATGTGTTTCGATTGATTGAGGGACATATTTTTCTCCTGTAGCTTGGCTTGTTATTGGCATTTGAAGTTCTTGTGTTTAACGAGCGTTCGTTTTTGTTGATTGAATCAAACAAAATTGAGAGTGTCCTTTTTCATCAATTTTTATTTTATATCACATGAAAAAAGGGACGAACAAAGGAATTGCATTTTATTTTCAAAATTTAATCCTTTTCTGTCACTCGAGTAAAACAATTTAGAGAAGTGAATCGTCGTTGACAATTTGTAAAGTTGGCTGAATAGACAAAACAGGATTGATTTCATCAAGAAATTGTTCAGCATTTGTTTTTCTTCGTGCAATCGGTCGTTCATTTGTAAATTGTTCATATTGAATCAGATTCGGTCGAATCGAAATATCTCGAACAGCTCGAAATTGTCCACAATTATTTAAATGTTCGTTTTCTAAACGAAAATAATTCCAAACAAAACGTCGGATTAATTCGATAAATGCAAATAGAAATCCAATTAAATCCGAATATTCGCCGAATAACGATTGAAAATGAATGAAAATATTGACAATCCAAAGAAAACGACAAATGAAATCGAATAAAATCGAAAGATAATAATAAATCTTCTTCGAATAAATTAATTGTTCACGTAGAAAACGATGTTCTTTCTGTTTGAAATTGGCTAAACCCCAATCCATTTTAATATCCCAAATCAATTTATAAATTGAACTGATCAACGACGATAAAATCCACAAATAAACAAACGGATTTTCATATTTATGATGATGATAATCGAATGATTTAATTCGTCTCAAGGCATTGGTGAGATTGACAATAAACGATGAAGCGTATTTACCTGCATTGACTAAATGAGGAAATTTCTCTTTTCGAATTCGATATCGACGAACACATTGACTGAATCGATACCAAGACGGAAGATTTTGAAGAAAACATTGAATTACAACTTCTAACCAATCCGAACAAATTATATTCGGATTGAAATATTTCAAATAGAAACAAACATAATATTCAATATCAAAAAACACCAATTCTAATGAACATAACTGATCGCCTAGCCAAAAATCACTAAATTGAACTTGATGAAATGGTGATGTCAACACTCGACTTAACTTTCGTATGAACCAATATCGAGATTGACGAGCATAGATATCAATTGGATTTAATAGAAACACAACGATGAATACAACGAATACTAATGGTTCGATATTCGATGAGAAAATTAAATAAATATCAAAATTAATTAAACAACAAACGAATAGAAACATTCCGATTTCGAGAATCTGTTGATAGGTTAAATGTTTTCTGGGATTGATTTCAAAGATGAGAACATGATTGACACCGTTCGTTGACCAACCATAAACATTCAAACCGAAAAACAAGATTTCAAAGATGATTAAAAATAACGATCGATACAAATGAATACAAGTCTGCCAATTCGTTTCTTTTGATTCGATTTTAACAAATAAATAAATCGTCAATGGAATTAATATGCAAATCATTCCTTGAAATTCAAAAAAAGAGTCAAGATTTTGTTTGTTTGAGATGAATTTACCGAGATAAATTCCGAGACGAAAAGTAACAATCGGCGATTGTTTTTCTTCGAGTGGAGGAAGACGAAGACGTTGCATTGCTTTTGTTCGATTTCCATTTTCGAGAATATTTGTATACAAATTTTCCAAATCAGTCATCAATTGATCGACTCGTTTCGATTTATAAAACGGTGTACAATCGACATACATCAATCTAAATAACAAAACACAATTTCTCTTTCTATTTCTCTTTCTCTCTTTAACCTCCATTGAAAACCTCGATCCGTTGCAAATAATTTGTCGTGTTTCTTTAAGATTTTACAAAATGCTGTGTAATTCAATGTTTGATAATTTTTCAAGAGAATTAACATTAGATAGAATTCGCTAAATGCTAATTTAAGATCGGTGATTTTTTTGAAATGATGACGTTGAATTTGTCGACGCGTTTTCTTCTCTCGATTTTTCACCCATTGAGTAAAACTTAAACGACGAGTTACAACTGATCGTTCAATGATTTCGAGTTCATTTTTAAGAAATTCAAATCGAAGAATTGCTCTACAATTGTGTTTCTATTTATTTATTCTAACATTCAAATGAAATCATCACTTTACTCGGCTAATTTTTCAGCAAAAAATGTGTTCACTTTCGATGCTTCTTTTTCACAAAACTAAATTCAATTTGAAAGAGAACATCTTTTGTTTTTGTTTTTGTTTTTGTTTTTGTTTTTGTTTTACTTCGAAGAATTCTCCACTCATCGATGGACTTCGTTTGACAAGATCATATAAAAGATCTTTTAAATCTTCATAAAGTATATATTGAGATGACCATTCGGGAGTTAAATGAGCTTTTAGATATTCACCATATTTCATTGTTTTCGCTTTTGCTTTTGTAATTGAAAATAAATAGAGATAACTTATCTTTTACTTTTTATATAATCAACGAAAAGAAGAACAAATACAAGATTTTTAACATTTATTAAAAAGAAACAGTTAAATTAGTCGAATTTCCATCTTGAACAGTAGTTAAATAAGCTGTTGTCGAACTAGTTCCAATATTTGTTCGATTTTAACAACACAAACACTCGCTTAAACAAACAATTTTACTTACTGACCAAAAGTGTTCACTACGAAAGGTTTGACTGTCTTTCAAATACTAATTTATTCGACGCTCGTGTTGTTGTTGTTGTTGTCGTTGTAGTTCTCGTGGTAGTTGTGGTTGTTGTTGTTGTTGTGGTTGTTGTTGTCGTTGTGGTTGTTGTTGTCGTTGTGGTTCTCGCTGTTGTCGTTGTCGTTCTAATTGTTGTAGTTGTAGTTGTAGTTCTAGCTGTTGTAGTTGTAGTTGTAGTTCTAGCTGTTGTAGTTGTAGTTGTAGTTCTAGCTGTTGTAGTTGTAGTTGTAGTTCTAGCTGTTGTAGTTGTAGTTGTCGTTCTCGCTGTTGTCGTTGTCGTTGTAGTTGTTGTAGCTATCGTTATGGTTGTAGTTCTCAGTGTTGTAGTTATTGTTGTGGTTGTATTTATTCTCACCGTTGTAGCTATAGTTGTGACTATAGTTGTAGCTGTTGTATTTGTTACCCTAGATGTGGTATTTGTTGGAGTGATCGTAGTATTAATTGGTATTATTGTTGTTGTTGTTGTTGAGGATGTTGTCGTCGTCGTTGCGGTTGTTGTCGTAGGGATCGTTGTTGCGTTTGTTTGAAATACAGTTAAATTTTGCTTATCATTATGTAAACCAATACCTAAGCCTAAGCCCAATCCCAAACCAACAACTGTAAGAGCTGTGGCAATACCTACAGCTATTACTAATGACATTGGATGCCAAGGAGAATAAGCAGAAACTAGCATCTAATGTCGTTATTTTACAAGTAAAAATGATTATAAATCGATAAAGTATAATATCAACAAGGATAAGATGTTCTATAATATTTTTCGATTAAATGAAAAAATATTATCGTCGTTTATATATTTTATCTTTGAGTATGAAAGAAGGAAAGTGAAATTATTCATGCATTCATTTTTTTTTCTAGGTGTCGTTGTGAAATAAAAACATGTAGATATTGTAAAGTAAAATATTCATCTAAGTATGTGTATCTTTCACATAAATTATAAACAAACATTCATCAATCACAGAACGAAATGAAAAAAAAGGTGTGTTTATATGTTCCATTGTTTGTTACCAAGTCATAGATAACATTGGAATAATTTCAAATGAAACTTTGTTTTTAAAATATGCGAATGTGTGAAGGAGATACAATCTCGTAGGCGAGCTATTCAAGGAGGAAACTTTCTATTTATTATGAATCACACATTGACATCGCCATTTAATGATATGGTTAGATATATTTAAATTGATCGAACGAAAATTGCTCATGAAAGGGTAACGAAGGTTTCGAATCGATTAAAATCAGTTGAAATTGGAATATTTTTCTGAATATTTTATATGGGCGTTAGTATATCTTTCGTTAAATTTTACAAAAAATTTTCAATTAGATTTGTTTTATTTGGCAGTAGAACAGACACGCAAAAGAAATCAATTCAATTCAACGAAATTCAAACGATTAACCACTTGCTGCAGTAGTAGTTGTTCTTGTTGTTGTGGTTGTTGTCGTTGTCACAGTTGTTGTAGTAATAGTAGTAGTAGTAGTAATAGTAGTAGTAGCTGTTGTTGTTCTTGTTGTTGTTGTTGTTGTTGTGATAGTTGTGGTATTTATTGGAGTAGTTGTATCATCTTCTAAGATTGCAGTTGTATCATTTTCTAAGATTGTAGTTGTATCATCAGTTGATATTGTTGTTGCTGCTGTTAAGAATGGAATTAAAGTTTGACTATCATTATTTAAACCAATGCCTAAACCTAAACCTAATGCTAAACCAACAATCACAAAAAATACACCAAGACCTACAGCTATCACTAATGACTTTGGTTGGAAAGGAGAATATACACCAAGTGTCATCGTATATCGTTATTTCACACTGAGAATATGTAGAAATCAAGAAAGTAACAATGAACGGGATTAAATAACAGTATTTGTCCTTTACTATCGTCTAGAATGAGACTGCGTAGAGAGAGAAAAACAAAATTATTGATGCATTAATTTATTTAGACGGCGGTTCGTAACAGATATGTATTTACATACACACGTGTATTGTTCGATTTACTTCATATAAATTATATATAAATATAAGTTAATCATGTAACAAGAGAAAAAAGCATTTCGAATATACGATTAATATCCTCCCGCTATTTACTAAATAATAAAATTTTGAATAAAAACAAATGTTTTTCTATTTATCCGAACAAATCACCTTCACTTAATACAAACAAAATGCTTCATAGTTTGCCATTAGCAATTATTTAAAAGAAAAGCAAATCGATCTGCTAGACGAAGAGTAGCAGCTAAATAATTCGGGGCTGGATTTGTCACAATTAAAAAGTAACGAACTATTGATTGAAGAAAAACAGAGAAATTTATTTGATTATCAGATGTTATTAAATTATTAAAAACATCATTGAAATCAAAATTCTTATTATACAGAAATGGATGAATACCAATGGTACTTGTACTAGAAAATGTAGAAGTGCCTGCTGATGATCGAATAACTTCTTGTTAAGTTTGCAGAAGTAAATTGTGAACTGTTACTTGTCAATGTACCGGAGAACACACTGATTACAGAAGAAATTGTTGCTAAACAAATTCATTTCTTTGAAGATCATCATCAATTGACAAATATTTACTTGTCGTTATTATTATTATGAATACAGTTAAATATTGCTTATCATTATGTAAACCAACAGCCACAAGAATTGTACAAACACCTACACCAATCACTAATGGTATTGATTGCCAAGGTGAATACACATCAATTGACATATTTCAATAGACGATATACTCGTCCTTCGTATATCCTGTCGCTCTCGCTATATATGTTTCTATTTGGACATTAAATAAGAGAAAAATTGCGAAGTTATTCATGCATTCATTTCTTTAACAGTGTCATTTTCTTTGTAAATGGATGTTTATACATGTTTTTATCGAACAGTTGATGTGTCTCATACAAGGTTATCTTCAAAATTACAACAAAAAAGAATTAGTTCAGTTTTTTTATCCAAAAAGTCCACGTTCCATGAGGTTGTGATGCATTGATATACAAAGGTTTATCTTTCCACAACCAATCCTTTGCTTCAATATTGACAATCGATTGAAAACCATTGAAAGCAGCTGCTTTTGAAGTAAAATAACTCGTTGCTTCGATTGTAGCAAATTGAAAAGCAGCATTTTGAACTTGTTGAGTCGCAAGACGCATCAGATGATTTGCGATTTTCAATCCACGATAATCAGGATGAATTCCTAAGAACCATAAATCACAAGCATCACCTAATTTTGCTTGACTTAATTCAGGATAAACTTGTTGCGCTTCACGGTCGAGATGTAATAAGAAATTCATCCAGGGTGTTAACGATTTCTGATCATTATTATATGTTTTCAAAAATTCACATGGAAAGAAAAACAAATCACGAACAAGAAATGCACCTGCTACACGATGATTTCGTTCGTCAATTGCCACTATACTAAGTCCATTTGTACTGCAATGATCCATCCAATATTCAACAAATTCAAACCAATCAACAAAAGAAACTTTCATCTCAGGACGAATTTCACCGAGTGATTCACAAGCAGGTTCATTGCAAAATGCACGAGCTAAGACAACTAATGTTGCATCACGTTGAGCATTTGTTAATACTTTATACACCAACGAGCCTTCACGATAAAGTTCACACGTTTCACTTGGCATTATTTGTCTATCATATGATCACATAGAAATATTCGACGACCGGCCGGTTCTCTTTGTCTTTCTCTCTCCGGATCAATCATTTCAACGCAGATTCAAAGTGGATATAGATGTCATCGTATTGAGGGTGTTGTTGTTGTGCGTGGGAAAGATAAATGATGATTCTTATCATTTAAATAAAATACACCTACACCTTTTCGTTTGTCTTTTATTTAAAAAGAGAATTTTCTTTTCGAAAGACAAGTAGAAACCAACAAATCATGTCAGCAAATGTTAAGAAATGTGAACGATGTACGAAAACAATCTTTATCGCTGATAAATATGAAAATTATGAAGGCAAAGTTAGTTTCTTCATCAATTCAAGAAAACTAAAAACAAACTTTCTTCTTTTCGTTTAAATCAGGTTTATCATGCTGGTTGTTTTAAATGTTCGAATGACGAATGTGGAATTAAATTAACGACACGAACAGTTCGAGGATATAACAAAATTCCATATTGTCAAAAGTTTATTTTCTTTGACGAAAGATTTTCTTTCATTGAAAAAGGTATTTTCTCGTTTTTAGACATATTCCTAATTCAACGTCAAATCAACCGATCATTTCGAATGAAGAACAAGACGAATGTCCACCTCTTGATCCACGCGTCCCAATATCAAATCAAAAGTCAAAATCATATTCAGACAATAAAGAACATAAATATGAGAATATTATTCCTACTCCGACGAAAGAACAAGACGAATGTCCATCTCTTGAACCACGTGTTCCTATACCGAATCAGAAGTCAGTATCATCTTCAAACGATGAAGAACATAATTATGAGAATATTATTCCTACTTCGACGAAAGTACAAGATACATGTCCACCTCTTGACCCACGCGTTCCAATATCAAATCAAGTATTTTCATAAGGAAATATTTTCTCTTCAAATTCATTTTTGTTTATTTATTCAAAGTCGGTTTATTATTCGAAAGTAGATAAAGAAGAACCTATCTATGTAAATGCCAATAATGATGAAATTGATCGAGTCAATGCAAAATCAATACGAAAACAAATGCAAAATGCTTTAAAAGAATCGAGTGAAACAATGGTTGATGATATCTTCAATGATTTATCCAACGATATGCATATCATAGTTTGTGGTCCACCTCGTGTTGGAAAAAGTACATTAATCAATGCCATTTGTGGTGTTAAATTAGCTCGAGCACAAGAAGGTATTGATTCTGTCACACAATCTATTCAATGTTATAGAAAACAAGGACAAATCGATACAGGATCACAAATAGTCAACTATCAATATAACGTTTGGGATACGCCCGGTTTTGAATCATGGCAAAGTAAATCGATCAAAGAGAAAATCAAAGAAATTCTTTCGAAACCAGAAACTAAACCTGTTTGCATGATATTTTGTGCGTCACCTAATTCATTTGCTGATACAGAACAATTAGAATGGTTGTTAGATCTATTTATCAATGAAAAACATATTTTCTGTGCATTAGTTTGCACAGATAAATATTCGGGACAAAAGAAAAAAGTGGATGCACTTCTAAATACGTACGATCGTTTATTAAATAAATATGTTGATCAACCAGCGAAAACAACGAATGACGTTACTTTCTATGGAAATGTTGGTTTAACTGCTTGCGTTAATAGTGAACCCTATGAAGATTCACAGGGAAATATTTTGCCAACTGAAGGTGTCAATGAACTTATTCAAGGTATTCTAGAATCATTAGTCGATGAGAAAGTTATTCAATGGTGTTTAGTTGTTCTTGAAAATCAAGATTTCTGGAAAAATTCTCAACAGAAAATCGAACGTTTTTTCGATGGAGTCAAAGGAAAAATGAAACGTTTTGCAAAATTCTTGAAATTGAAACAAAAATAAAGAAATTTTATTGAACTTTTATTGGACAATCATAGAATATCGAAGCATTTGTTATGAAATTGATTTTAGGATAATTGGATAAAATCCATTGATTTCCTTTTGTTGAATATTCATCTTGATCGACACCATCTGGATTACCTAGAGTTGAAATAAAGACTGTTTTCTTCTTCTTTTTTTCTTTCCTTTTGATTTTACCTGGTGTTGGATTATAAACTTCATTTGCTACATCTAAACCACTTGTTACGATTCCTTTTCAAAAGAAAATTAAACGAAATTTTAAAAAAAAAGCAATGATTCGTTTTACCGAAAGGTGAAAATCCTAAAGGATCTAATCGTTGATTATCAATATAATTGATGAATAATTGTGTCGTTCGAGTATTTGGACCAGCTGTTGCATAAGAAATCGTTCCTTTCAAATTCGAAGTTAAAACTGGATCTTAAAATGAAAAAAAAAATGTCGTCAATTATAATAAATGTTGAAACTCGAACCATCGGGAATTGTTTGATTCCAAATGAGATTTTGTTTCGGTTCTCCACTGATACCAAATTGAAGAACAAAATTTGGAACAACACGAAAAAATGCCGATGGAACTGAATAGAATTTGGAATTAATTATATCGAACAAATGATTTGCTCCATTGGGCGACCAACGTTGAGTTACATTGATCACAATCGGTTGACTTTTATTTAAAATATTCGTATCAAAACGAATACAATAACTCGATGGATACGAATCAACACAAATTACAAACAAACAATTCAACAAAAAGAATATTTTCAACATTCTTAACCGAAGTCAAATGATTCTCTCGTCTATTTTATCTTTTTCATTTTACTGTTAACTTAACTAAACCAATAAGAATTCATGTTCATATCTTTCTTTTCTTTATCTTTGAGAAATAAACACGAACTTTTCGTTTGTTTTCTTGTATCAGCTGTAATTAATCGAATCGATTAAATAAAAAGATGTAACATCTGTTCGATTGTTAATTCTTTTCTATATAAACGTCCCAAATCAGATTTTTCACACCCTCAAATTGATAAAAATGCGTTTTCTAACTCTTTTTCTCGTTGCTATTGTTGGTTTATTTGTGATTTCAATTGGTGCTTATGAATACAGTGAAAATTCACCAAAAGAAACATTGAATCAAGTCGTTGAAGAAGATATTCCTATTGAAAATGATCCTGAACTCGAACAATGGTATGCCGAACAACTCGCTCAATTAGATTTAAAACATTGATTGATTGATTTATTTATTTCGTTTTGTCGAATAAAACTAAAACACAAAAAAAAAACGTTTATTGGTTAAGTTGTTGTTGAACTAAACGAATCCAAAAGGCAACACCATATGAAATCGCTTGATCGTTGAAATTGTAAGTTGGTGAATGTAATTGACTTGCATTGGGCTCGTTATTTGTTCCTAAGAAAATAAAAGCACCGGGTTTGTGCAAAAGAAAAAAAGCGAAATCTTCGCCGCCCATCGAAGGATTTCGATCGGTTAAAACATTTGTTTTTCCAACAACAGATTGAGCTGCTTCAATTGCAAATTTTGTTTCTTGTTCATGATTAATTAAAACTGTTCCAAGACGAATATATTCATATTCACATCGACAATTAAAACTACTGGCTAAACCTTTTGCTAATTCACCAATTCGTTGTTCAATTAAATTTCGAACTGATTCATTTAAAGTTCGAACCGTTCCACCGATTGTCACTTTATCTGGCATAACATTGACAGATATCAATGAACCGGTTTGAACTGAACCAACACTAATCACAGCGATGTCTTGGGCATTGACATTTCGACTGACAATTGTTTGTAAAGCGAGAATGAATTGTGCTTGTAAAACGATGACATCAGTGGCTAAATGTGGACTGATTCCACCGTGTCCACCTGTTCCATGAAATGTCACAAAAAAACGATCTGATGCAGCCATAATTGGACCTGATCGAATTGAGAATTGACCGAATTGATCGGGATAATTATGTAAACCATAAATAGAATTCATTGGAAATCGCTCGAATAGATTTTCTTTGATCATTTCTAAAGCTCCTTTTTGTCCTTCTTCAGCAGCTTGAAAAAGAAAATAAACTGTTCCACGAAATGAATCTCGATGTTGAGACAAATATTTGGCTGCGCCAAGTAACATAACAATATGTCCATCATGTCCACAAGCATGCATTACTCCTTCGTTCTTCGATTCATAACTCACATTCGTCTTTTCAATTAATCGAAGTGCATCCATATCAGCTCGAAGACCAATACTCATTTCGCCTGGTTCTACACTTTTCAATATTCCAACAAGACCTGTTCGACCTACATTTTCAGTCACATCGATATTCCATTCGGTTAATTTCGTTTTTATTAAATTTGATGTTCGAATCTCTTCGAACGCCATTTCCGGATGAGAATGAATATCTTGACGAATCAACGTCAATTCATCCGACATTTCTTTGATTTCATCGAATAATTTCTCATTCATTTGAGTTTCTTTTTATGATTCGAAACAAAAAACAAATGGAGACGAGATGTTTTTTAGTAGAAGAAAAAGATAAGATTAAAAGAGAAAAATTATTTGTTTTTCTTGTCGACTTGTGTGACAAGGCCAACAGCAATGATTTTATCGATTTGTCGAAGGAGAAATCGGCCTAATGGAGGATAATCAGCGAATGTTTCAATACAAATTGGATTCAACGGATTGATTCGAACTAAAACAATTTCTTTGCTTTTCAATTGATTTTGATTTATTTTCAACGGCTTTCCTGTGCGACGATTGAGTCGAGTTTTGATCTCAATAATTCGACATTGAACACGAGCCGTATGACAACAAAGAGTCAATTCTGAATCGACACTGATTCGAACTGAAGAATCATCGAGAATAACAATATAAGCAAGAAAACTTAATGCTTCTTCAGCTGGACTATGTTCACTATCCGAACAAACGAAACCACGTTTGAAATCTTCGAAACGAAGTCTATCCAAATGAAAACCAATATTATCACCAGGCAATGCTTCTAAAACAAACGAAAATCATTTACACAATCACATTTTTTTCAATTGAAATCGAATAAAATATCAACCAGCGATATTGCCTGGCATTTCAATTGATTTGACTTTTGCTGACAAATTCGATGGAGTCAATTTAATTGTCATATTTAATTTCAATACACCTGTTGCAACTCGACCGACAGGTACAACTCCAATACCACCGATTTTATAAATATCACTTATGGATAAACGAAGAGGTTTGGTTTGTCTATCATCAACGGATCTATTCATCGAATCAAATGCTTCATTCACTGTTAGATTTGCGTACCAAGATAAATTCGAACTTTTTTCAATGAGATTTTCTTTGTAAATAGCTGCTGTTGGAATGAATATCAATGTTTTTGGATTGTAAGCAATTCTTGTCATCAAATCGAGAATTTGATTTCGAATTCGATCGAATATTTCTTGTGAATATGATGGAATAGTTAAATCCATCTTATTAATTATAATTATCAGTTGTTCTATTGATAAACATGAAATGAATTCAATCGAATGAAAATATTCATCAACGTTTTCATCTGCTGAAATAATTAATAAAACTAAATCGATTTGTGACGAACTAAGAAGACGATTTTTAATGAAACGACAATGACCTTGAACATCGATTATATTCAAACGAGTTTTATTTATTTGAAAAGAATAAATCGATCGATTGATATCATCTCCACGTTCATAATCACATTTCAATTGTTCTAACAAATCATTCGACTAAATTTCAACGAATATTTTCTTGACAAAAAAAAATAAATAAATAAAAGCAAAACAACTAACGCTACTATCGATGTCTTGATGATAATTAACAAAATAATTGATTAGTGTTGATTTGCCTGTGTTGCTATTTCCAAGAACAAGTACATTTAAATCTTGTCGTTGTTGTTGTTTTCGTTTTGACATTTTGCTCGTTTGAGTCGGTCTGATGCAATAACACGTATGTACACATGAATCATGTGATATCTTATTCAAATAGAAAAGTTCGAATATTTATTTAAGAAACAACAGTGAAGAGAGCAAGAACTGAATATTGATCTTTGTCTCGTTTATTCTCTTTCGCATTTAGAGTAATTTGTTTGAATGGAACTGTAATTGTTTTTCTGAAAGATCCAGTCGATCGATCGTATCCATCGTGTATCCATGTGTTATTATCGAGTTGTAAAGCAACATTTTCAACATTTTCAATTCGACAATGAATAGTCACTTGTGTTCCTTTTCTTAATTGTCCGGTCAATGGTTCAATTAATTGACATTTGAGAGTTTGAAAAGAGCCGTATGTTTGTGGAAATGATTTCTGAGGATTTGATTTGCCATTGAAATAGAATTCAACAGCAGATCTCGATTTCTTTTGTTTGCTTTTGTCAAATCGAGTGAATATAGTCATAGCATGTCTTCCACGTTGTTTACAAATGAATAAACATTGCCAAAGTTGTTTATCATGAAGATAATTGACCAAACATTGTTCACTTGGACATGTTCGATTTTTAGTTTGCATTGAACTGTTAATCAAAACATGTTTCGGTGCACGAATCAATGCTGAAATAAAGCCAGATTGTTTATCGAATTTCAATTCCGAACTCGATTTCGGTTCGATTATTTCGAGTTCAGCCGAGAAAAATGTTGACCAGACTTTGGGTTGATTGGCAAATTGTCGAGATGAAATCTGTTGATTTCGAGGTAGAAGTTGCCATTTAGAATCGGATGGAAAATGTGTGTAGACAAGTTGTTCAGGTCGAGTGAGAAAATAATAAGTGTCTAGTTTCTGAACGAAATGTTTCGATGACAAATGTCCTGCACCCCAAGTTGAATCGAGTAAATACCAAGATTTATCCGACCATTGAATGGAATTCCATGCGTGACTATTTGAACGGTTGAAAGCACTTTGATCTTGTTCATTCTGATCAGTACTTTTTGCGAAACCGTGAATTTTTAGACATCGAATACCAACATGATTACTCAAATATTCGAATAATGTCGAATATCCTTCGCAAATCGCCTTTCGATGATGAAAAACTGATTGAGCAGAATGATTATCAATGCCACGTTGTTTTTCGTACGAGATATTTTGAGAAATCCAATAGAATATCAACCATAATCGATCTAGTTCATCAGAATAATTTTTAATTGAATTTACTAATGTGTCGAGTGATGTCAATTTTGACCATGAAGAAACTTTTGCCTTCAAATCTCCTTTTTCTATCGTTTGTTTTCGTTTACGAATAAATTCTTGACTGAATTCTCCGACACGAATCGATTCAGAAAATGGATTACGTTTGAACAAACAACAATTAAAATCAACAATCGGAACATTTGCCATGCTTTTTAACAGTTTCGATGTGAAGAAATTCGAAAGAAAAAAACAAACTATTTGCTTTATTTTGACTCTTCCTAGGAAAAAGAAAAAAAACAAACTGACACGTTGTGTCAACAATCGGAATAGAATTCTTTCGCTTTTGCTGACAATACACTCTAGAGAAACTCTTTCGACGTTATATTCTAGTAAGTGATGGTCGAACTCTTGCATTCAATTTATTACATGTAATCATCGTGAAAAATGGCTCGTATGGTCATACTTAGGAATAAGAATGTTGTAATCAATAATGTTATGGAAATGTAACAGAACCATCTGCTTTGTTAACAGACAAAAACCAAGATTAAACTTGTCTATAAATCGAGAATTGCATTGATTTCTATTTGATAGACTGAATAAATATCATTGCTCATGATTTTGATTTCAAATTGAAAAATCAATGACATTTACACGAAAATTCTCTTGTTTCTTTTGTGTACAACCATTCTGTTGAATGAAATGATCATCTTTTTTTTCTCCCGAGCTCTTCGCAACATTATCAATCATAGTGTTAACTTGTTCACATATTTGAGACCGAGGAAAAAAACTAAAAGAAGTATCTCTCTTTTTTTTATGTCAGAAAATGTTGAAATTTATGTGTTCGAAATAGAGTTTTATTGACGTCAATATTGAAACAAAATTCAACTAGTTTTTTGTCGAAAATAATTTACACAGTAAACTAACAATATCAGCTTCAGTTTTATAAAGAGAAAAATCAAGTTGAGATTCATCATAACGTATACAAATAAATAATAAAATCTTGAATATCATTCCGAAATTTTGAACAAATTGATAAGTATTTTTGTCAAAACGAGTACATTGGAAATAATGATCGGATAAATAGAGAAAAATCCAATTTGGCAATGACGAAGCTTCGATAAACCATCGATAGATATTCATATATGCTTTCACCAATAAGAGAGAATAGAAGGACAATATTGGTCCGATTAAGAAATAAAACAGGCCGATTTTTCCGTATAAGAGGAGGCATAAATCAAATTGTTCAATTCCATACATGTTTTGTAATTTTGACAATCTATCAATAACATAAAAAATAACAATGCATGATGCAATATTGAAAGGATATTTTGTTATTGAATCTATTAGGAGATAACGTCTCCTTTCTATTTATTCGATATGTCCGATCACAACAACCTTCACACACGCGTGCTTGTATATATATATATGAAAAGAAGAAAGAAAGATCTAGGGGAGAGAGAGAGAGATATGATGATGATGTGATATCATAGATATCATATCGAGGTGAACAAGAGAAAGTAATATGGTTGCTATCGAGGGTGACCCTAACAATATTCAAAATGAGAAGTAAAACGATAAGACTACCATAGGATATCTATATCGTAGCTCGTTGTTGATGACCTGATTGCGTATATTGACATGCTCCAAACTTACATTAGTTCTTGTTCTTAATCTGCCAATTCTTGCTAAACGTAACGACGTTCGTAGTATGTTAAGAAACGTAATGACGAAAAACAAAATGCAGATGATTACTATCCTAATTTTGTACGAAAATGTAGTTATAACTAATTCAGTGACGTTTTCGTAAAAAACATTGAACGAGAATCGGTTCATCGAATGAATGATAGCAAACAATTCTTTGTATGGTAGAATTAAAATAGATGGGGAGAAATGAAAACAAATCGAATATAAAATTAACTTCGTCTGTTTTTCAACGCTTTATTGTGAAGAGAAAGAAGAAGAGAAAGAAACAAATTCGTCATTAAACACTGATCGGTTAACTTTGTCCATGGACCTTCTTTTAACAAAGGAAAATGATCGCGACAAAATCACGTGTTCACTTAAATGTAAACATCAGAACGAATAGTAGAACGATCGATTGTTTATAGTACTGAATGCACTGGCTGTATTATCTATATGTATATGTTTTATCGTTAAAAAAGAAAAGAAAGAGATATACGACGGAGGAGTAGCGAATGTGTTCTTTTGTGTCAAAGGCAAAAAAAGGATTGAGAAGTTTTTTGTTCGTAAAACTATCACAACCTTATTTTTGTATGTTGAATTCGAACTTGATGTCAGTTTTTAGAGAAAAAAAAACTTATCAGTACCAGTAGTAGATTTTGTTAGGAATCTTGTTTCGAAATTCTGCTTGAGGGTGTTGAGGGTGGATGAGCTTTATATTACGGCTTGTCGGACGTTTGGAGCCGAGATGTTTACCGGCATGTTTTTCGCAACGCCCGAGCCGTGCTCAACACCTTCGAAATATAAAAAATGTGAATGTTTCAATTTTGGTGCATATCATAATGTCTTTTTACCTAGTAGATTGTTCGTACAACTGACTAAGTCGCGCATGAAGTCAAGCGCTTCCTCCTGATCATCCGTCAATTTGCCGCAAGTTTTCTTTTTCTCTTGGAATTCGTCGATACCTTCGTTCGCGGCGGTTATGTCAGTGACAGTTCATAACGATCTATGAAAATGTCATCACTTATGTTTATTCTGTCAAGATTTCTTATTACTTCTGTAATTCTATGAAGGATGAAACTATTGACAATATACTAATACCTCAACACTCTCAACATTCGATTATACTGAGTTTTTCGTTTTATTGATCAGTAATGTTTTTTTTCGTTAAATATGAGTTTTGAATTAACCAATTGGTTAATTGTTCACTGGTAAATGGAAGAACATTCGCGTTTGTTGATAAGAGATTTCGATCGATAATCGATTCGAGATGAGACAATGGTAAAAGTAAAGTTTGATCAGTAAAATGAAGTTTAATCAACGATTTGTGTCGATCAAAAGTGATTAACTGATGATGATACATATAATCAATTAATTGTTCAGATTGAGTTCGATGTTGTTGAATCGACTGAAGAAGAACATTGGCAAGTTGAATCATTTGTTGATTATAAACTAAATAATATCGATTTAAACGATCTTTTTTTATTATCGAATATTCGACTAAAATCTGTTGAACATCTTCTTTTCGAAAATCATTTTCTCGAATTAAATTCGAATGTTGTCGAGTAAAACAAAGTTTTTTTGAATCGATATCATTTTCAATCACTAAAATACGTTGATTTTCATCGAATTTCACTGAATCCATTTGAATAATCAGTTCAACGAAATTTTGAATTAATTTCGATTTTTCACTCGGAGTTAAATAAATACTTTCGAATTGATTTGTTAGCAAAGAAAAATTTTTGCCGTAGAAATGAAAAATTGTTCGATCCGCAGAAAAAGTTCCGTTGGAAACTAAAACATCGATTAGATATTGTCGATTGAAGTTTTTCTTGGCGATTTGTTGATAAAATTCATTCGAAAGAAAGAGAAACGAATTGTTTTCATCACGAAATTGACATTTGATGAATTGTTTAACTTTATCAACTGAATAATCGATGATGTGATAAGACAACAGCTGATGATCATTTTGTTTTTGTTTATTTGTGATTTGTTTATCGACGAACAGATCGGGCTCAATGAAATGATACAAATAACTTTTATTGGCAACATTATATTGAATTTGACCGTTTTTTAGGAGAAAATCAACGATTAAATCGAGATTTGTTGTTCGACAAAGAGATTCATACGGAATTGAGAAGATTTTATTTTGAATTTGAATATCAATTTGTTGATATTGATCATTGCATTGAATTGTTTTTATCATTGATTTCAACCAAATATTGGCTTTTGCACCTAAACTTATCGAATGTAAAGGAAAAACCCATTGACCTGAAATTTGTTTAACATAGTTGAATTCAATGAGAATTCGAGCGAGATCTGACATTTGAACAACAATTGGATATTGTTCAATGATTTCTCTGTTCATATACAAATCGATATCTTTCGAATAAACAAAGATTTGTTGATTTAAATCAGATTTGCCTCCGACCATGATGATTAAATCGTTGTCATCTGTTAAATGGATTAAATCGCAATGATTTAATTCATCTAACCAATTGGTTAACAATTTCAATTGACTTTCATCGATCGTTGATCGTTGAGTTTCGTTTTCATAAGATGAAATTGTACGTTTCGATCGTTTCTTCAACTTAAACATTTTTGTCAAATGAAACCAGAAAACGAAGAAAAAAATACAACATATTTATTGACCTTGGCAGAGAGAGAAGAAAAAAAAGTACATTTTTATTTCATACGAGTAAATTCATAAAAAAGAGAGAGAGAAAAAGAAAACAGAATCGACAAATATCACGTCTAATCTAATGTTGAAATAACTTTTATGAAGATTTTGCTTGTAGAAAATTTTCGATAAATAAAGATTTGTTGATTTGAATAATGATAAATATATTTATTATCATCGATTGATGTTATTCGAGAGAAAATATTGAAGTGAAATTCATAATTATTCGTTCGTTTTGGTTTTGGTTTTGTCTTTGTCGAACGATCGACTGATGAAGTCAATCGTAATTTCGATAGTTGACAAACGTGTTGACCAAATGTTGAAAATCTATGCGAGGATTTATTTAACAAAATCAATCGACGGATTTGTTTGCTTTTAAATTGTCGATTTTGTTTTTGCAAATCTTTTGTTTTCTTGAATAACATCGCTTGGCTATACTCATAGTGTGTTCGTTTTTGTGATCTTTCGATTAGAATTGGATTTCGAAAACGTTGTCGATAAAAACCACCGAAATAATTTTGAATAAATTTAAATTTATAATTTAATTTTCCTCTTTTCGAATAAAATTGTTTGATTTTATTTAAAATTCGTCGGCATAAAACCATTTGTGTTCGACGAAAAACATTTTTTTCTTTACAATTTTTTCGGAAGAATTTTAATCTAGTCCAACTTTGAACTCGCTTCGGCTTCGATATGAATTTCTTTTTAACTGGTTTTTTATGAACGGGTTCTTTCTTCTTTTTTGAACGCATCACTACAAAGGAAACACCTGTCAATTCTGAATAACGAACGCTTTTTTCGGTCTCACTTAAAAACAAGAAAAAGAAAAGAAAAAATTAATGCACAATTTTACTAAATGGTAACTACACTGAAAAGAAATTGATTATATATAAAGAATAAATAAAAGTAATTATCAATTGAAGTATACTAGATTTACCGACACGTTATCGTCTGGCGTCCTATTTTCGATATTTTTACCCAGTCAAACAAACTACGATTAAATAAATTCGCAGAAAACGCACATTTTCAACCGTTTATACGTGTTACAAATAGAGGTGTAAGCCGACGTTGTCTTCGGCGGCGGCGGCTCAACCGCTCGGCTTACATCTCTAGTTATAAATGAAGAAGAGTGAGAAAAAAACAGTTTTTTTTATTATTCAAAGTAAAGGAAAATGAAGATGAAATTCTTCCGTGCCAACAATCTGTCGCCAAATGATTAATTTTGTGACATTTTCACAATTTCGTCGTGTTGTTTCTCGTGTAAAATCTTCTGTTGCAATTCGTAAATGTTCATATATAACAGTTAAACGAGTTAAACGAGTAATGTTAAATGAAGAAATTCAACGATCTTCATTAACAATGTCTAATCGTTTGATTTGTTTTTTCAAAATAAATTCAAACGAACAATCGGCTAAAATCAAATTCTTTGTTGATTTCGAATTGAAATTATGAAAAATGTTAAAACCTGTCAAATAAGGTAAACAACTATCACGATGAAAATTGCAAAGGAAAGATTCTTCAAGTCGTTGATTATTTGTTTCACAAAACGAATACAAAACATCGACATTTTCAAGTTTATTGAAAATACAAATTAAAATTTCGTTCACAACATTTGACACTGAGAGAACAAAAACAAAACATGAATGCTTATTGTTGATTTATTAGCAAATGAGATCGTAGATTGGCAATTGAATTGATCGATTTCGATGATAGATCGTTGGTGAGAAAACAAATGGTAAAAGTTGAAGAAATGATTGAGATAACAATTGACTTGACTTTGTTCGTTCGATGACAAGTTGTTCGTCATTGGAATTGATCCATTTCAATGTGAAATCGAGATAAATTTGAGCATTTCGTTGATATTGTTGAAGAAGATCGTTGAAACGAGATTGATTGGAATGAATGAGTTGAATTTGAGTTCGATGTTGTTCATTGGCTGGAATGAATTCGAAATCTGAATGATTTCCTTTGAGTTTCTTTGGAATGAAATCTGGATGAATAAATTGAGATAAATCTTTGGCATTCGAAACAAAATGAACTTTCTTCGCTACATTCTTATCCAACCAAAGTTGAATCAAATTCCAAACTGTGTGAAAACCCCAAGGAGCATTGACAATCAATGCTTTCGATAGACATTCAGGATAATAATTCTGCATTGTCTCAATCATAAATCGAATATGTTGATAATCGAGATTTTGAAATGAAATATTCGACATATCGAGAACAACAGTTGCTTGTTGTTGTTCGTATTCGTCGACGAGATATCTGCTTAATTCCATGTTTAAAACAACGAATTTCTCCGTTGTTTCATAGGGAAATTGTCCTTTGATATGTTGACAGGCGTGAACATAAGTCAATGGAAAACCTTGTCGATCTCTGCCGAGATGATAAGTTTTATTTGTTAATAATTCTTGTTGATTTAAATGATTTTCTCCTTGTTTGAGAAGTTGTTTGATATTAAATTGAATTCGCCATTGAAGTGTTTTGAAGAGAGATTCGAGAGCTAATTCAACATTCCATTGTCGAGCTTTTAACCATCGAACTAAGATCACATCGGGATCATCACGAGCAAATAAAAAAAATAATTCATCACCTAATGGATTATCGAATAGATTCGAAAGATTATCACTGATTCGAGATAATAAATCTTTCCAAAATTGTTTTAACAAATCGATTTGTTTATCATCAAGTTCACTTTTATTCATTTTCTCTTCGAATAACAAGAAAAAACAAATGACATTATCTAGGAGAAGATTTGGTTTATCCTCTAAAAATTAAAGTCTTTCACTAGTGACATCTGTCGTCGTTCTGTTTTTTTTTACAACTCAATCAGATTGTTATTATCGGTCGTTGTTGTTGTGTTTTGATGAATTTGTACAAGTAAATCTTTGATTTGTCGTAGAAGAAGAACTTCTTCGGAGATTTGTTCTGTTTGTTGTTGTTGATCTTCGTCGGAATTTATTTGTTGATTTCGATTTTGTAAGGTTATAGTTCTCAATTGATTCGCCAATTTAATAATAAGAAAAAAAGCGAACGCCAAAACTAATAAATGAATGATTTGTTGAATAAATAAACCATAACGAATCACAACAGGTGGTTGATCTTTATGAACGAAATTATTCATTTTAATTGTTAAATTACTAAAATCAACTCCATCGAAAATTAAACCAAATGGTGGCGTGATGATATCATCGACTAAAGATTTGACAACATTTTGAAAGGCCGTTCCAATGATAATTCCAACGGCTAAATCTAAAATATTTCCTTGTAAAGCAAAACTAATTCAATTGTCGTGTTTTTTATCTTCTTCGTTGGAAATGAAATAGAAAAACCTACGATTTAAATTCTCTTCCGAGATTGCAACAACATCGTCGAACATCTGCCATGTTATTCAAATTGAAAAACACGTCAACAAACAATCATGTGACTTCGCAACATTACCTGTGGCAGAAAACGAAAAAAAAAAGTCAATAAAATCCGAGCCATTCAATCGAATCGAATCGAAAGAGAACAAAAAAAAACGTAATTTTATTGATCAATTAAAAAAAAAAGAAACGAAAAGGTTAATTTTGATTAATAGCAACGACGTCTTCGCCGTACGATGTCAACAGAAATTTCCAAGGAAAAGGACATTTTTGTGTGTCGATGGTTAAGAGAAGTTTTTGGTTTAATCGATGATGAATCAGAGAGATTTTATGATGTTCACAATCGATGATGAACGTTAATTGATCATTTCGAATTAAGAATTTATTTTTCTTATTATTTAATTGTGCATTTCCATCGTTGATTGTCTTGTCGAAATCTCTCCAACCGTAGACAGTGGCTAATTCTGATGAACGTGGAGTTATCTTCTGTTTCGATGAAATAATGCCAATGAAAAGACCTTGATGTTTTTCTTCGACAATTTCCAAGCGAATCTGATGAATTTTCGTTGCATACGATTTAAAACCTTGAACAGACGAGAAACCAACAAATGAAACAATCGAATCATCGTCAGAGACAACGGCGTGACCAGCGATTTTATCGAAACGTTCGTCGATATCGACTTGAACTGTTTCACTTTGAAATGTTTGTGGTTTAGTTTGCACGAGTTTTTTGTCTTTCTCTTGAAATTTGTTTCTATTGAAGAATTTGAATGGTGATTGATAATTAATCAAAAGAAAATGAAGATTCGGTGGATTTTTGGGATCTGATCCAACACTAATTGGAAATGGATCGTTTAACAATTGTTTCAATGCGTCTAATTGTTGATTTGCATTCGTAACATCGACTTCAGTGAAATCGTTTTTATCTTTATTCGATTGAATCGTCGATTGAATTCGTTTTGTATATTTATGAAAGTCATTGATCGTTTTATTGGTCAATTGTTTGATTTCATCTCGATAGATTTGAGCTTGTCGTCGAATTTTCTCAATCGAATCCGTTTCCCATTGATCGACAGCCGAATAAATCGGCGCAGGATCATTTTCAACGACTAATTGTTGTTCGAATCGTTTGACATTTTCATTGATTTGATTGAGTTCACCGAGTATTTCTTGTCGATGATCGGCTAAATGTTTGTTACAAAAACTTTGATAACAACCATCACATGTGACAATGCCCGAGCCTTTTACACATTTTGCACAGGTTTTTTTCGATGTATCCGTTGCCATTCGAGTTTGTTTGCAATTTTCAAAATGGACGTTTTCTTTTTTTCTTTTTTATTGAGAAGAAAAATTTGAAAAGAACAAAAAAAGAGAAAAATGTTTCGTTAATTTCGTTGAAGTGGATCGGGAACACGTTGATGATCGAGTTCTTTTTTCATTTGAAGTAAAAAACAAGGCATTAAACATCCAGCTAAACAATCTTCAATTAATGTGCCCTTAAATTCACAAAAACAAACAAGAAAAACGTGAATTTTATTATCGAGAATAGAAGATAAATACTCGAATTCCGTAGGCCATTCGCATTTTTGTTCGTAGAGAACTTGTTGCACCTGGAAAACAACACGTACAGAAATGTTCGCCTGCACGAGCATGAAGAATTCCAGCGCAAATACACGAACAACAGCAGTAGATTATTCCTTTGACAACGAAATATGAGAGAGAAAACGAAAGTAAAATATGAAATGATACCATCAGTTATTGGATCACATGCCTCGAAATAGTTTGTATTCCATTTACCATTGAATGGATTTAGTTTGCCATCGTTATTTGGTTCTTTAGTGATAACGTCAGTTAACGAAGTGAACATGGTCGAAACATTTTTGGTCATTTTCTCTTTTGATTTAAATCTGATGTGATTTTTCTTTTTCTTATTTTGATTTTATATACTACGGAGAGAAAATTGTTAATATTGACATTTTCAAGAATTGAATCACGATTAGTCTCCGTTAATAGGAGAAAAGGAATTTTATGATGTCAATATAGAAACCCTCATATAGAATTTCTTTGTCGACAAATATTTTCAATAGCATCGTATCCTTTCATTTGCCATGTGTGTGTCAAATATTTTTATTGACTCGAAAAACAAAATCAAATATTGAGATGTTCTATTGAAGAGTTATATAAAGAATAGTAAGTGTCGATCGACCTATTGGTCGTCTTCCACCTTGCATCAGACGTTGTTCGGGTTGTAATTCCCAAGAAACATTCATTTGAAGATTTTGTGCTGTAACTTGATACGTCCAATGCATACCAGGATGGGATTTATTGATTTCTTCGACAGCTCTCATTCCAGCTTGTGTTTTCATATTTAATCGTGCAGTTCTTTCCGATGTATTATACATTTTACTTAAGCCAATTTGTGAATGACCAGCACATTTATTAATATATTCAATAGCTTGTCGATATTGTTCGACAGTCATTCGACCTTTTAACCAACTTGGATCTAGAAGAGAATTCGGATTGAAAAATCCATTTGCACCTTCGAGTTTAATAATTCCTCCATTCATTAATTCAGCCATTGGCAGGTGAGGAACTAAATTTCCGATTTCTTGGTCAATATCTTGAACATCGTATGTTGATAACAAACCAACGGCACAGCCCATCTAGTTTTTTCTTGCGATAAAATGTTTACTCATTTCTTTCCTTTTATATTTGGCTATTGAAATGAAGACGTGAAGGCCACAAAAAAAGAAACATTTCCTAGGTTACGCAACGAGTTATTGTTATTCTTTTTCTCGTTTTGACGTCGTAGCTGACGTCAGCAATTTGTGTGTATGTGTGTGTATTTTTTTGGTTTTTAAAAGAAGAAGAAGACGATAAAGATAAAAAAATGAGATACTTTTTATTTTTCAATTTAAAATGCAACCAGTATTTCTACTGGTAATTTTATTAACAATTGTCGTCAATGGTGATGAACTTACAGATGATACAGATGCAATTCGATGAACATTGAACGATTAGACGGTGGAATTGTGTTTCTTCCCGAAGGAAATTATTTAATAAAAGGTCATCTAATCATTGGCAAATCAGTTGTATTGAAAGGTGTTGCATCACATGTTCAAAAACAATGAGGAGATCCTGCAAATGGAATCATTGTTGAAACGACTCTATTGACTGTTGCTGATCAAGGAGATGAAAAAATGGTTTTCCATTGATTTCATTGATCGATCATAGAAGTAGAATTGAAGGTTTACAAATCTTTTATCCTGAACAAGTCGTTGGACAAATGATCCATTTATTCGACATGTTATGATTAACAATTCCATTGACTTTATTTTTCTTCGAAGTGATCGGGAAATTGTTGAGAATGTTTTCACAATTGGTTATCACATGTCGCGGTATTCTCAGACATGAAATCAATGGAACAACGCATAAAGATGCGATCCTACAGATTCGTGGTGGTTCGTTTTGAGGACATCATCGATTTAATATTCTTTGGCAATATAACGGTTTCATTTTTGGAATCAAACAGGTTCAGTTATTTGAATTGAAAATCGACGCGAACAATGATTCATAATAATTATACGTATTTTGCTGATTCAATTGATCTTTTACAAACGATTTTAGTTGCGAAAATAATTTATTTTAAATATACGTTCGAATCAAATCTTTTTTCAACAATTTTCTCACGTATTTCGATTGAAAATTTTGAAAAACAAAATCAATATCTTCCAAAAGAACTCCTCTCGTTTCAGGACAAAATAAATAAACAAAAAGCGAACCAATAAATGTAAATGAACTAAACAAATAGAAAACACCATGAATACCTAATGGACGAATTAATTCTAAAATATAAGACATTATAATGCCAATAAACCAATTACTTCCTGTAGTTAATGCTACTGCTTTGCCTCGAATATTCAATGGATAGATTTCAGCTGCATAGATCCAAGCAATTGGACCCCAAGATGCAGCAAATGATGCAACGAATACAACTGTAAAGATTAACATGAGAATACCTGAACTTTGTTGACAAACGATCGATTCATCTTCGATCAATGTTAAATTATTCAATGTTCGTTTAACTTGACAACCAGTAACGAAGACAGTTGCTGTAAGAACATGACCAATGGCCATGGCTAATGCACCGTAGATTAATAATAAACGTCGACCTAATCGATCGAAAAGAAAAAGAGCTGGAATTGTTGAAAACATGTTGACTCCGGAGAGAATTAACAAAGAAAGAATTCCTTTGCCAAGAATATTTTCATAAATCATTCCTCCGAATGTAAATATTGGATTGATGCCTGTCGTTTGTTGAAAAATGTGCATCAACATGCCAATTAAAAGTCTTTTCAAATAGATTCGATTTGTGACTAATTCTTTGATTGAAACTTGATTATTTTCTAATTGAATGGCATCATTAATTGCATTCAGTTCGATGTTTACATTGTTGATCTTTCGAATTCGTTTTAAACTTCGTTCAGCTGCTGATCGACCTTTGTTTTTATACAACCAACGAGGTGTTTCAGGACAAAAATAAATTCCAATAATAATTACCAATGGTGCAATGAGAATAATTCCATTCGATAATCTCCAACCCCATTTATGATTTTGAAGAAAATAATTGACGATATTCGCTGCAAATAGACCGATGACAACTGTCATTTGCATAAAACCAGATAACATTCCACGGAAATGTGTTGGCGCTATTTCACTTGCATACAATGGACATGAATACGACGAACAACCAACGCCTGTTCCTTCGACTATTCGACCAATTAAAATCAAAATCATCACACTTTTCGATCCACCTGGAGGCAGAATAACCATACATGTGCCAATACTAAATAGAATTGCTGATGTTAAGATAATCGCTCGACGACCATATTTTTCTGCAATCAACGAAGAAACAAATAAAGCACCGAGAAAACAACCGATGTTATATAAAAATGTAAATAAAACGATAAATCGACGATAATCCGATGGTAAACTTGACACAGGCAAATCACAATCACTTTCATTTCCATAGATTCCAATGCAAAAATCATTTTTAAATGAACTCATAACAACGATACCACCGGTTACACCTTGATCATAACCGAAAAACCATCCGCCTAATGAAGAAAAACCAGCGAGAAGAATGGCAAAATAAACTTTTCCATCTTGAACATTTTTATGTTGATGATCGACACTTTCACTCAAGGTTTTTATTGACATTTTCTTTCTCTTTGTTTGTTCGATTAGCGATTCATTTTATATGAAATCATTTTATCTTTTCTATAAAGATCATTTATCTCGACATTTGATAGTTTTACTTATTTCAAAACACATCAAAGATTGTTTCATTTTTATTGACATATGAAGAGAAGAGAAAAAAAAACGAAGGATTCTATTAGCACAGGTATTCAAGAATACCTTTCGATCTTCATCGAACCGTAACTGTATATCAAATTGTCACTTTTTTAAATCAATAATTGAAAAAAAACAGCAATAACAAGGTCATCAGACAAGTCAATAAGTATACAATTCAGCAGTATTCAATGTATTATTATTTTCGCCCAGTCCACCACAAACTAACACTTTTCCATTGGATAAGATCGATGCTGTATTTCCATATCGTGCTTTTTTCAAATTCGATGTCAATGACCAAATTTGTGTTGATGGATCATAGATTTCACCGGTGGTATAATAATCACGATTAGCACCATATCCACCTACAACTAACACTTTTCCATTAGTTAATACTGCTACTGCATGTCCTACTCGTGCATTTGTCATACTACCAGTCATGGTCCAAGTACCTGTCGAAGGATCGTATAGTTCAGCACTGGAATAAAATATGGTCAGATTAGAATTAGTTCCACCAGTGACTAGAACTTTACCGTTTGATAAAAGAGATGCTGTATGTCCTAGCCGTGGTGTATTCATACTACCAGTTAATGTCCAAATACCTGTCGATAAATCATACAATTCAGCTCTTGTCGAAGTCTCAATAGTTGCAGTTGAAGTATTCACATAAAATCCGCCACAAACTAAAACTTTGCCATTTGATAACATCGTTGCAGTGTGTCCAGACGATGGATAACTCATATTATTAGTCGATGTGAAAGTACCTGTTGATGGATCATAGAGCTCAGAACTACTAGTAGGAAAGACATATATTTGTAGTTGTGTTCCACCAACAACTAAAACTTTTCCATCTGATAAAACTGTTGCAGTGTGTCCTTGTCGGAGCGTATTCGTACTACCAATTGATGTCCAAATGTTTGTTGATGGATCATACAATTCAGCACTAGAAATATTCGTGTTACCAAAATTGGTTCCACCAACAACTAAAACTTTGCCATTTGTTAAAAGAGAAGCTGTATGTCCAAATCGAATATCATTTAAATTATTCGTTGATGTCCAAGTTCCTGTTGATGGATCATATAGATCAGCAGTATTCAAAAAAGTAGTTATATTAGTTCCGCCAACAGCTAAAACTTTTCCATTTGATAATACAGTTGCAGTATGCCCAGTTCGTGGACTATTCATCGAACCAGTCAATGACCATCCTTAAACACGAATAATTCGAGTATAAAATTTAAGATTTTTTTTGAAAAGAGGGAACACCTGTTGATGAACCATCATCATTGATAGAAAGTCCAACTCCTAGTCCAACACCAAGTGCAATACCAACAACAACTAATGTTGATCCAGCAGCAACAGTTGTACTTATACAACAACAAGAAGGAGAACACCAATAGGCGCCTAAACCTTGCAATTTCGAGTGATTGAAATTTGAAATTTTCATTATCAAATTCATAAGATTACGAATTCCATTGATAATATTTGCGACCAATTTATAACGTGATTTTGATTGTTTAGGAGAAGCATTTAAATGAAATACTTGATTTCCACTACTACGTGGTGGCCGTATAAAAGAAACGCTACCGTATGGAGGTGATGAATAATTCATTGATACTCGTCGAAAATGAAATGAATGCAATCACCCTCACCCTTCAGAATATATTTCATTTCTCTCGTCAAATTTATACCATAACGAACAAATATATGTCACATATCGCACATAGTACTTATTTTCATTAGAAAAGATTTTTATTTATTTTTTCAAAAAATGAAAATAAAAGTTAGGAAAGAACGTTGATAGTAAAATTTGCAGTATAATTAAGATTGAAAATATTTCCATTGGGATCGAATTTCATCGGTGTCCAATAGGTAAAATCATGTCCTTTAGCACCATCAGGTGAACTTTGCCATCGATCACCTTGCCATAAATATCCAAATCCATCACCTTCACTACTTCGATATCTCAAAACATTAAATTGTTGAGCATGACCTTCATTACCAAGAAAATTCTTTGTTTGATAAGGACCAAGTGGTGATGATGCTGTATAAACAGTAACACCTGAACCATCTTGACAATAACAACAACATCCACCGAAAAGTGCATAATAGATTCCTTGTCGTTTGAACATAGCTGGTGCTTCGACACCTGCTGCACCGAAAAAGCCACTATTATGTGTTTTTCCTAATGTACTTAGATAATCATCGGACAATTTTTCAACAGACATTAAATGACTTGGATTATAACCTTGAATATGTGATGTATAGATGACATAAGCATCACCGTTATCATCTTGAAAAAGACTAAAATCTCCTGTATTATCCCAAGCTAATGTTTTAATATTATCATTAATCAATTGAAAAGGACCTTGAGCTGTATTGGCTGTTGCAACAGCATAATACGATTCAGAAAAGCCACCACCTGATATAGGTAAATAATTGAACCATAAAACCCATTTGTTTGTTTTGGAATTATAGAGAACTTTAGGACAAAACATAATACCTTGATTTTTCAGTGAAGACATTTCAAAAACGGGACCATGTGGTGTCCATCGAGATAAATCAGGAGATGTATATAAACTAACATTATGATTTGTTTGAAATCCACAACTACCCGGTTGAATCGATGCACAACCCGATGGACCTGCTGGTTCTCGACAAAGACCATAACTTGGTCCAAAGAAATAATATAATCCATCGTAATAGACAATATTTCCATCATGAGCATCTAAAATATTTCCATTTGTATCAACACGTGGAACAACATTACTCAATGTCACTTGAACACATTGATTTTCTTTTATGAAAATATTCAATAAGACGAATAAATTTATTAGAAGACGAATCATTTTCACAATGGCGAACAAAGAAAAAGAAGAAGGTTGATACGAAATGCACCTTCGTATCGAGATAAACAAGGTGCGAAACAGATAAAAATATTTATTGAAACAAAAGCAAAAAAGGAATTCCATTGTTTGTCTAAAAACAGAATGCGAGAATATTTGCTTTGGTTAATTTTTGTCCAAGTTGATTTCTGTTTGACATTAATCAATGTCGAACCAATTACCATTGAAGTCTCGTGGAATAAAAGTGAATATTTGTTACATACAATTCCATCTGTGTTAGCACCCGCTAATCCATTATCATCTCGACAATTCTCTCCAGTCAATGAGCAAATTTATAAAAGTTTGAAAGAATTAAACGTTGAATATGCTCGTTATGGCGCATGGTATCCATTTCCTCATATGTCTGTAGCTGAATTAGATCCTCCGTCTGGTTTATTTCAATGTGGAAATGTTGCAACGAATTATTCCGTTCATTTATCTTGTGAACGAGGTGGTGGTGTTATTAGTCAAATTAATTTTGCTTCATTTGGAACAGCAACAGGTTGGTGTGGACAAATGACTTTAGGCAAATGTCATGCACACAATTCCACTCAAATTGTTGAAAATCTTTGTTTGAACAAACAGAAATGTTCAGTTCCAGCTACAGGTGAACTATTTGGTGATCCTTGTTTTGGAACAGTGAAACGTTTATCAATTACAATTGAATGTAATCCACCACAAAATAATACTTATTATAATTTTACGTATATGGATCCACCAGTCAAAGATTTTCTTGATGCAACTCAAGGTCATTCACGTGTGATTGATTTTTGTACCCAACCCAATTGGTTGTTTCAATTAGCATCTCCACATATCTATCCTGATAGTCCTATTGCAGCTGATTGGTCTTATACTGTTGGAACTCAGTTTATTGATGAGACTTTAACGAATTTAGGAGATTATTTTGGACGAATCATTGCTTGGTATACTAATGGAGGTTTTGTTGATGAATATGGATACAAACATGTGTCGGGTTATAATTATTCATTTGATTATTATGAAATCTTCAATGAAGTTGATATGGAACATAAATTAAGTCCACAATTGTATACAAAAGCCTACGATGCTGTTGTTCAAGGAATTCGAAGACATACGAATAATACACAAATGAAATTCGTTGGAATGGTTTTAGGATGTAAGATTAATCAGAAAAAGAGAAAAGAAACGAATTCGATTGTGTTTAGATCATAATGAATTTGATTTCTATCGATATTTTTTAAATCATTCGAATCATATCGAAGGAATTCCTTTGGATATGATTGCCTATCATTATTATTCAATTGGTCATAATCGAACGGATCCCAATGATTGGGAATCGTTTTTCACACAATTCGATCCATTCATCGAAGAAGTCAAACAAATCGAACAAATCCGCAAAAGTCTTTCTCCTCAAACTCGAACAACGATCGATGAATTAGGTGTTATTCTTCCCGATGATAATTCGCCAACAGCCGAACAATTTCCATTGATCTATTGGAATGCAGCATCGGCATTCTATGCGTATGCATGGGGTGTTCTCTCTCAACAAGGCATCGATGTCATTGCACACAGTCAACTTGTTGGTTATCCTCAAATTACAAAATTGAATTTCTCACCGAATTATCCGAGTGTAACAATGTTAAATTGGACAACTGGCGAAGGAACAGCCAAATATTGGACAACCAAACTTCTCATTGAAACAGCACAAATCGATCGTGATCATGCTGTTGAAACACAAACGAGTGATTCAACGGGACAAATAATTTATACTCAAGCTTTTCTTGGAGAAAATCAAAGAAAATGGATTCTAATTGTGAATAAACGATTTGTTCATGTTCAAGTTCAATTATCGGGATTTGTTGGTGCACAAATGTTTACAATTGATGAATCAACGGCGAATTCACCGCCGAAACAAACAATTCTTTCGTCGAATATTATCGATTTAAATCCATTTGCTGTTCTTATCATTCGAACATCGTGATTCACTTTTTCTCTCTTTTCTTTTTTTTTTTATCAATCGAGATAACAAATCTCGATATTTTCTTATCGATTTATTTTCCTTTATGACGTTTATTGAATAATGATCGACGAAGAGATTAGTTCGTTTGCGTATCAATTTTCTCGACAAAATACAAGAGATTTCGATGAACAAGTTGCCAATCTGTTAGCATCGTTTTCCGTTGATTATCAACGTGGATTTTTACCTTCACGTGAGCCTCTTGCTCAATTATCTTTAACAGGCAAATTCGCATCATGGGAATTGTTAATGACGAATCTTCATTCGTATTTACATGCCAAAGTTATTCGATCGAAAATCCTGTCCGAATTAGAAATCATTGAAATCGACAACGAAATCGATTTATTAGATGAAAGAGAATACAATCGAGCTATTTTGGTTCTTTCAATGTTAAGTCATGCTTTCGTTTGGGGAGAAGAACCGTGTAGTCCGTCGATTCCACCGTGTTTGGCTGTTCCTTGGGTTAGACTTTGTCAACGAACCGATCGTTTACCGGTGTTAACTCATTCATCGATTGCTTTGTCCAATTGGAGAAGATTTGATCCTGAGAAACCGATTGAATTGGGAAATATTGCAATTCTCAATGGATTTCTTGGTGGAATTGATGAAGCTAATTTCTATTTGATTACAATTGAATTAGAAGCGAAAGGAGGCAAATCTCTTCAACATATGATTAAAGCTCAATTTTATGTTCAACAAGAACTTTTTCGTCAATTCATCGACGAATTAAAACAAATCGAAATGATTCAAAAAGAGATTTTAGAAAGTCTGACGAAAATGTTCGATCATGTTGATCCATATATATTTTATAATCGAATACGATCATTTCTCTCTGGTTGGAAAGATAATCCGAATTTACCCAATGGTTTAATTTATGAAGGCGTTTCAATCGAACCGAAATATCTTCACGGTGGTTCAGCAGCTCAATCATCGTTAATTGCTGCATTCGATATTTTCTTTCACATTCAACATTCATCGAAATTTATTCAAGAAATGAAATTCTATATGCCAACTAAACATCGACGATTTCTCGAAGTTTTAGATCGAAATCGATTTGAAATTGAAAATCTTCGTGAGAAATTAATTTCAATGAAAGATAACGAACTGTTGAATGATTTAACATTAGCTTATAATCAATGCATCGATCAATTGATTTTATTTCGAAATAAACATATTCAAATCGTAACACTTTATATTTTATCACAAAATCAGTCGAATCGATCGGAACATGACGAAGAATCATCGACAAGAGGAACAGGTGGAACTATTCTCATGCCTTTTCTTAAACTTATTCGAGATGAAACCAAACAACAACGTTTACATTAAACAAATTATTTTCCAAAATTTGACTTGTGAATCTTGTAAAACACCTGAAATGATTTGATTTCCTTTGATTTGAAAATCTTCTGTTGAATTCCAAATATTTTCAAAAGAATAATTCGAATTTGGATCCAATCCAAAATCACTCAAAGTAAAATTATAATTCCACGAACTTTGCGTTGGTGGTGGATCGAATAATTGATTATTTCCATGATTTCCATAATTCGACACTAAAATCACGGAGACATTCGTTTTGAAATCAGGTCCACTCATCCAAATTTGTCCTTGTCGACCGTGAGTTCGATTGGCATTGCCTTGAGTTGGGATCATTGGATATTTACTCGTAAAATTGTTTGCTAAGTCCATCGCTCGTCGATTGGTTAACAGTTGTAAACCGAAATCATCGAGAAGAGTTAAATTCGAACCGATGATGAGATTTGCACCTGCTGCAATCCAATGACTCATCACACTTTCACGTTGAATATCAGTTAATCCACTTGAACTTTGATTGTTTCCAACGAATAAATTGTCCATATCGGGATAGATTGTCAGAATTTCTGTTGTTGTTTGATTGGAAACTTGTAAAATATATTGACGATATTGTTCAATTGCTCGTTGAACTGTTGCCCATTGTGTTTGAATACCCGGTGGACCACCATTTAAATCTTGATCTGTACGCATTGTATCGGCATTTGCACTCCAAATCGAATAGAATGGTTCATCACGAGATAATTTCCAAGAAATATCCAAGCGAATCTGTCGTTGTTGTTGTCGAATTGCATTTCGATAGCAAATGACAATTCCACTATTATCTTTTAAAAGATTTGCACCATTATCCGGACTGCCCGGTGTTACATAATCTAATTTGATCATGTCAACACCCCAATCAGCAAACAAATTCACAACTGAATTACACCAGAGTTGAGCACCTGGATGAGAATAATTCAATTCAATTCGAGCTAAACCATTGTTATGTCCATTGCCAATTTGTGAAAGAGTATAATTTGTACCGAAAACTGTCTTTTCACCATCATTGGCAAAATATCCTGGAACAACATAGATACCTAATTGAAGATTTCGACTATGAAGATAATTGGCTAATTGTGGAAGATCGAACAATGATTGATCATAAATAATTCGACCGTATTGATCACCATTGGCACCTACAGACCAACCTGAGTCCAATGAACAAAGATTGTAACCATATGCAAGTAATTTATCAGCTAATTGATTACATTGATTTACAATATTTTCTTGATTTAATTTCATTCCAAGACATTGCATTGGAAAACTATTCCAACCTCGAGGAGATGACAAATATCCACCCGGAGTTTGTCCATATTCAATTACACAGCAAATTTCAACAACCAAAACTAACAAAAATACGCCCGCACAAAGAAGATTTTTCATGTTTCTGTCTTTTTTTTTATCTTATCTTTTTATTGTTTACGCTCATCTTCATTTCGTCGTTTATAATCAATATTTACAAAAAACATTAACAACAAACAAAAACCAATGGAAATTAAAACAAAGAAATTAATGAATCTATAGAAATACGGTGGAATCAATAGAACAAACAAAGCTGTCAAATTACTTAATTGAACAAGAACAGATGCCGAAAGAGATTCAGGAAGAGGAAACATTAGTTCAGCTAACGATTCGTAAACAATGGGCAATGCTGAACCTTGAAAGAAACCTGCAAATGTCACACATAAACCAATTGTCATCACATTCGATTCAAACAAAGATTTATCAGAAAAGATTGTTTTCACAAATAAATTAAATGCAAACACGGAAATAAAACAACCAACTAACATAACAATAATAATTAATCGAAATGAACGACGAAATGAAACAGTGTCAGCAAGTGTACTCGTTACAAGACCACCGATAATTGCACAGAATGTACAAATAAAACCAAACCAACCGGATTGTTGTTCACTGAAGTTTTCATCGGAGAGAATATTTGCAAAAAGACCTGTCCATGCAGCAAATACTCCACCGAGAATTCCACCAACTAAACAAAGTTCAACAAATGAGTTCGTTTGAAAACATCGACGAACATCGTCAACATATTTCGATAATGTATTCTGATGTTCGGCATTCATTGAATTATCAATTAGCAATTGTGCTGTCGACGAAGGAGCTTCAGGAGGATATTCGGGATAATAGATCAACACCATCACAAGTGCAATTATACTTAATATTAAATGAAAATAAAGAAGTTGAGGAACATCATCGCCTTTGGTTACTAACCAAGGACTCACGAGAAAACCCATTGTTGCACCTAAACTAGGAGACATCAATGCAATCGTTGTTGCACGTGTTCGTTCATCAGGTTTAAACCATAAACAAGATAATTGTGTCACAGGAGACATTACCAATGGACCACATGCTGCATTTAATATTTGACCCAAATGAACAAATAATAAAGTCAATGATGATTGCAAATTCAATAACGTTGGTAACACTCGAATTAACATTCCAATAAAATCAACAATTGCTAACAGAACAACAGTTTTCTTTAAACCAGAACGTTTATTTAAAAGAATATACGACAATGGAAGACATGGAAGAAAGATTATTGGACCCCAATTCAATAATAAATTCACTGTACTTTCACTGATATTATAATATTGTTGACTACTTTGAGAAATCGGTGAATATGTTAACCAAAATGTACTTTGATTGAATGCAAGAAAACAAAATACAAATAATACATAGAACCGACGTCGATATACTCGACTATCCGATATTAACATCTCAACTATTTATTCTTTCATTTTTTTTATTCAATCTTATATTGGTATAACAAATTAGCAAATAGAAATGTTTGTTTCATAAAACAAAAACGTAAAATAGTTGTCGTTAGTAGACTATGTTTTTCTTTTTTTACAGCAGATTTTTACTGATAAATTTGTCGATTCGTTGTTGGATTTATTAAATTTTCTTTTCGACAGAATATTATTCGTTCTTTAACTGCTCGACGAAAACGATTTGATGAAATTAAAAATATATAAAAATTTCCCTTGAAAAAAAGAAGAAGAAAATGAGTTTTATTTCCTAAAAATGTTTATTTTATACGTACAACATAATAAATATAAACAATTAAAGTGACAATTGTCGAAATAAATGATTCAATTGATAATCGAATGGTTGTTTTAGTAAGTTGAGATGTTATTAAACTATAAATATTATAGATTCCATATGGACCAATTGCAAAAATAACTAAGAAGATTTGAATCAATGTTATTCTTATTAATTGACGATCGATTTGTTGTTCAACTAACATTCGTCGTTGATGAACATTTCTATAAGTTAAATAACCGAAAAAAATCATGATTAAAATTGGAATTAAACAAGTTAAACCAAGAACATAAATTGGTATATAAATTGCAAATAGATTATTTTTATTTGTACAAAAACCAGATGGATTTGAAATATTAAAATAGACAAGAACAGGAATTCCATGAAGACAACAGATTACAAATGAAATCAATCCAATTCGATGTGAACATTTTAAATGACTTAAACGACGAAAATCAACATTTGATGATGTTATTAAATATTGATCAATTGTTGTTAAACATGAACAAGTAAATGCAAATAAACTCAATGTTGTTATGAAATATTGACGAGTTTTACACCAGATAGTTGATGTTCGAGTTAAATCATTTCCATAACCTGAACTTATTATTCGAGATAATAAATTGATGAATAAAAATAGATTGTTTGTTATTGAACTGATTAAAAAATAAAATGTACAAGGAGTTCGACGATATCGACGAACAACTGAAAATATAATCACATTTAAACTATTTCCAATTAAACCAATTATTAAAAGGCTAAAACCTAAATAAATTGTCATTTGTTGACTTACAATTACCAAAGACATTATTTGCATTTTTTAGAAGATTATCAATTCTTTATATACAATTCCCAATATTTCTCGTCCAGATATTCTATTAGTTCATCTGTCAAACACATATTTTAAATTTAAAAATATAACTGATGAAGTGCGTATCATGTCAATTCCACAACTTGAACTTGACAATTCCTTTCGAATGAATTCAACCGTTCAAATATTCACGTATTCTTTTTCTTGTTAACTGATTGGTCATATATTAAACCAACACACTGACAATTTTTTTCTGAATTTGTGAGCTGATGTGATCTAGTAGCAAGCAGTATGATGACCATTCTCTAACAGTTGCAACGCATTTGAACGACTAATCACTAAGATCAGTGTTAGCGAATATACCATCATAGAAATTATATCAAAATTAATACGACATTTATGTTTATGAGACTTTCGTTCCTCCATTTTTCACCATTCTTATCTCTGAGACTATTCAACGTTTTATTTGTAGAATTCTTAATTTATTTATCAATAATCATGGCTAAAATGATGAAAAAAGTAATGCAATATGATGATGTATATTATGGTGATTTTTCTCTCGATGTACCTCATTTAAGTCATCATGCGAGTCAACGAGCTGAAGAACGAAAAATCCCTCGTGAAGAACTGTTGCGATCACGAAGTCACATCAATGGATACGTCAAGAAAATAGAAAGTAAAACTGGTGTCGTTATTACTGCGTATCCACGCGGTAGTTCTGCACCGATTATACCGGAAAATGGTCGATGTTTTCAAATTCCATTTAATGGTATCGGTATATTTATTGGAAAACAACATGAGAATATCAATCGTACTAAAAATGAATATAATCTAAAATCGTTGCGTTTCGATCAAAATAATAATCTGATTGCTGTCGCACCAACAAAAGATTATGATTGGACACAATTCAATAATATGATTGAAAACGTACGAAAAAGAAAATATTTATCACCAGAACAGATCAAACAGAAACAGAAAATCAAAAATTAGCTCAAAACTATTATTTCCAATTTACATGGACAATTTCGTCATAAATCTCTTTCTCTTCTGTTTATTCAAATAGAAATGTTCATAATAAACGACAGACTAATTTCAAAATTGTTAATAAATATTAAGAAAAATACCAACAGTTGCTTGAAGATAATTGACAACAGCAAGATCAGATCGATTATCTTCATTGAAATCATCAACTCGAAGACAAGCTGGCATAGAATCAGTGGGTAATTTCATTTGAGATCGAAATGTTCCATTACCAAGTGCAAAGAAAAGACTAATGTCATTTGTTTGATAATTTTGAACGGCAATATCTTGTCGATGATCATGATTAAAATCAGCAATAACAACAGTATATGGTTGAGAACCTGTTGAATATTTGATTTGTGTTGCAAACGATCCATTTCCATATCCAAATAGAATACTGATTGTATTTTCATCTGAATTAGCAACAACAATATCTGTGAGATTATCATCATTTAAATTTCCAATGGCAACTGAATACGGACTTTGACCTGTTGCAAATACCGTTTCATTTTGAAATGTTTCATTTTCATTCAAACCAAACAAAATACTTATCGTATTATCATAGTAATTTGCGACAACAATATCCATTTTATCATCATTATTAACATCACCAACAGTTAGTCCATACGGAAAAATACCAGTTAAATAGGTAATCACTCGTGCAAAACTTCCATTTCCATATCCGAAATAAATTCCAACGTTATTATCACGTCCATGAGTGATAATCACATCAATAAAATCATCATTATTAACATCTTTAGCAACAACATACGATGGCCACATGCCAGTTGAATATTCAATTTGTGATCGAAAACTACCATTACCATAACCGAAATAAATACTCATCGTATTTCCATTATAATTAACAACAATAATATCGAAATAAGAATCTTCATTGAAATCACCAACAGTAATTCCTAATGGACCATATCCTGCAGACATTTTCTTTTGTAAACCAAAACTTCCATTTCCATAACCAAGAAGAATACTAATTGTGTTACTCTCGTAATTACTAACTACAAGATCACGATGATGATCACCATTGAAATCACCGGTAGCAACTGAATCGGGACCATAATCAACTTCATAAGAACTCATCGACGAAAAATAAACAAACGGAGATTCTAATTTTCATTTTCAATCAACATTTTATTTTCAAGAAAATTAATTCAAAAAAAAACAATTTCCGTACCTGTGGTTGTTCGTGTTGGTGATGCTGAACATAAACTTGTCCATTGAATTGGTAAACAAACAGATTTCGGTGAACAACAAGAATTAATAATACAAACAGATGTTTGAGATGAACATTCACCAGTTTGATTGTGACATGTTTCTAAAATCGAACAAAGACTTGCTGGAGCACAATAACTCTCGTTGTTCGCTGTTCGATAGTCAAAACATGGAGTTGATGAAATACGACAATCGCTACTTCCATTGAAACATTGAGAAAGAGAACAATTCGATGAAAGATTTTCAGCTGAATGCGATGAATACGTGAGAGTGTATTCGACTTTCATATTATCTTGAATACAATCATAACTTGATTGACCTATTATCATTAGATTAAACATTCTCTATGACCAATAGTTAGGTCTAACTAACCTGCAATCGTTCGAAGAAGAACAATGAAAAAACTGAGTTTGATTAGGTGCATTTCGTCGTTTGGATTCAATAATTGAAAATAATCACAATGAAATCGAAGGACAGAGAAAGAAACCTTTCGCTTTTTTAATTAAAAATGAAAAGAGAAAAAAAAAAGATGGATGTTTTCATTTTTGTTTTTTATCTTGTTGTTGTTGAATATTTCCTTTGTAGAGTTGTTCGATTTGTTGTTTGTAGTGTTGTTGAATTGCTTTTCGTTTGAGTTTGAGAGCATCATTGACAAGTCCACTTTCTGGTGACCAAGGTTCAGTGACAATCAGAATAGATTTCGGTATTTCATAATTTTGAATTCCATTCGTTTTACAAGCATCATGAATTTGTCTTCGAATTTGATCGTTGAAATCTTCGTCATTGGCAATTTGTTTCCAATCGTCTTGATTGAAATGTTTCTTTGCATATGAAGAAATTTCTTTTGTATTTGGAACAATCAAAGCAACGGTATGATTATATTCATCCGATGCACAAACACAACAATTATCAACGAGTAACAATTTTTTTATTGACATTTCAACTTTAGCTAACGAAACATATTCACCGTTTTGAATTTTAACAACATCTTTCTTTCGATCTAAATTCAACAATTCTCTACGTCAATCAAAAGAAATAAATCTTACCAATAATTTGAATAGTTCCATCGGGAAATATTTGTCCGATATCTCCAGTATAGAAATATTTGATTCCTTCAATTTCTTTGAAATTGTCGTTTTCTTCTTGTGCATCGCCAAAATACGAATCGGCAACAATTTTTCCACCGATAAGAATTTCTCCTCGTGGATTTGGTTTGTCTGTTGTTCGATATTGACCTTCTTCCCAATCGATCAAACGAATTTCCGCTGAAACAATCGGATAACCTGCTCGACCGACGTCAATCTCCTGATGATCAGCGATAGTTCCTCCGCCACATGTTTCAGTTAAACCATAACCTTGTAAAACTTGAACACAAAGAGCACATTGAGCAAATCGTTGTGTTTCTTCTGAGAGAATAGCTCCTCCAGATAGAATAACTTTAAGTCGACCACCAAGTGCTTTTTTATTAAAACGAGAAAATAGAAATCGATCTAAAATTGGTGTTTGAAGACCATATTCCATTCGTTTTCGTTTGATTGCAAAACAGAAATCAAATATTAATCGTAGGAATATATTTGATTGTTTGATTTGTCCATAAATAGCTTGATGCATTCGTTCAAAGATTGTTGGAACTCCGCCCATAAGATGAGGACGTAGAGCTTGTAAATCTCCTTGTTGACCTTTTTGAACAGCTGTTGATTCACTTGCTAATGTTTGTGGTGTTCCATAACCACTTTTAACACCCAAATAAAATATTAAAATCTCACAACAAAGTTCAAAAATATGTCCCAATGGTAAATAACAAATGAAAACATCATGTTCAACATCAATGATTGGATAGGCACGTTGTTTTTGTCCAGTCATTGCAGCAATGATATTTTCATGTCGAATTGATGTGCCTTTCGGTGGTCCTGTACTTCCACTTGTATACATAATTACAGCTAGATCTTCTTTTTTTGGTCGTTGTTTTAAGAGATTTTCATCTAATTGAGCATTTTTACCAATTTGTTCTAGTTTATCTAAAGGTATCATTTCAATCTTTTCACTTTCGACTTTTGCTTTCGAATCAATATCAGCTCGAGCAGGAAAATAAACAATATGTTCAATTTGATTTTCTATTTGATTGATGATTTTATTCAATTTATTGAAAAGTTCTTGTGAAGTTAGAATTAATTTAACGTTTGATTCTTGAATTCCATGTAGAACTCCTTGTTGATCTAACGTTGGAATTAACGTAACAACAGTGAATCGATGTGTAAATCCAGCAAATGCTGTCATTAACCATTCGGGACGAGTTTCAGAGAAGATTAGAATTCTATCACCTGGTTCAACACCAATCGACAAAAGACCACGACCAATTAAATCAATTCGATGACAAATTTGACGGTAACTTGAAAACTGATATTCGCCAAAGGCAAATTTTTTGAAAACTTTCCCATTCGGTTGTTTTTCTTGTTGAACATTGATAATTGGTCTGATGCCCATTGTTTCTTTGTCTGCAAATCGAGATAAACATACGCGTGGAATGTCAGCTAATGTTTCGATTTGTTCTTCGGGTTGATTTTGAAGTTGATCGAGAACTTCAATGGCTCGATATGCAGATTTTCGATCAGATTCATCGGTTAATTTCGAACGAATTCGTTGTTGTTTTGATCGTCGCTTTTGAAATTCATCTGGATTAATTATCGAATCAATTAGTAATGGAATTTGTACAAATACGAAGCCTATTAAACAGTCGAATAAACATCTCAACAAAGGCAACAAACTCCTTTCAATTAAAACATGTTTTAACGATCGAAATAAACGAGTTAAGTTATTCATTTGAAATATATACGTATATCGACAAACTATAGAAATCGACTCTTTTTATATGTGAAAAAAACACGTGTGTTACAACGTGATCAGAGAAAAGAAAAAAAAACATATGACAGATGAGTGCATTTCTGTTGACTTAAGGTCATTCGGTGCGAAAACTAGAATTTAAAAAGAAAAAAAGTCATTTCTCAATTAACGAATCGTATGAATATTATAAATACGACGATCGATATCGAATTGTCGAACTTCTTGAGGTTTTTTTATTGGATCATTGATATTATCAGATTTTTCTGTTGAGATTGACGGCGGTTTTTTAGGTTGTGGCATCGTTGAATTGGCTCCATTTTCAATTGTAGTGATACGTTGACCTGATGGCAAACTTATTGTTACTGTTTTTGTATTTGTAGCAGGTGTCACAGCGCTACTTGTACTTGTACCTGCGCCTGTTCTTGCACTTGTACTTGATGTTGTACGTCTAAAATAAGAAATAGATTATTTTCGAGATTTTCATTTGATTGATATACCCTTTGAAGTATTTCAATAAACCAAATATTAAACCACCAATAGCTGCAGCACCAGCTATACCTCCAGCTGCACCACCAGCAATACCTCCTATTGAACTTGATGAACCCTATTTACAATATCAATTTAGATATATATCTATTTGTAATTTTAAATCAATATTTACTTCACTAGATCCACTACCACCACTTCCACTTCCACTTCCACTTCCTCCTCCTCCTCCTCCTGCTGTTGTTGTTGTTGTTGCTGTACCACCACTCACAGTAGTGCCACCTGCAACTGTTGTGCCACCACTCACAGTAGTACCGCCTGCAACTGTTGTACCACCACTCACAGTAGTACCGCCTGCAACTGTTGTACCACCGGCGATAGTTGTACCACTAGCTAGAGTTGTTGTAGCACCTGCAATTGTTGTAGCTGCAGCAGTCGATGAAGATACACTAAGAATTGGTGTTGTCACTGTTGATGTTGTCACTGTTGTAACTGTTGTGACTGTTGTTGCACTGGTTGTCGTTGTTGTAACAGTTGTAGCTGTAGTCGCTGAAGTTGTTGTCGATGTACTTGTTGTAACTGTTGTTGTACTAAGTGTTGTTGTTGATGTATTATAAACTATTTTCAAAGACAAAAACAAATCAATTTAAAAATTATATTCAATCAATAAAATACCACAAGGAAATTTGAGAACACGATGAGCTAAATCAGTAACGAAAAGATTTCCACTTGAATCGAGTCTCATACCACGTGGATTACTAAAACTGCCTGATACAACAATAGTACCCGTATTCGATCCAGGATCATAACGTAAAACTCGATTATTGCCTGCATCCATGACATACATATATCCAATTGAATCGAAAGTAATTGTTGTTGGACTCGATAGTTGAGTAAGTAATGCACCAGAACTACCTGTACCAGCTACTGTTGTACTATTCGTATCATCTTTTATATTAGAATATGAAAAATATGAAATTTATGAAGAAAAGAAAATGATCGAACCTCGAAACCATCTTTGAACTCGATGATTTCCATAATCAACAATATAAAGAGTAAAATTGGAATCAACATAAATTCCCCATGGATTTCGTAATTGTGTTAATTGAATACCAGCTGTACCAGTTCCGGCCACCTAAATTCAACAGAAAACTCTTGTTAAAAACATAGAAAAACAAAAAGAAAGAGAATCTAACGATAATTCCAGCTGTTTCATTATCCCATCTCATGACTCGATGATTACTATAATCTGATACATATAAACGTCCTTGATTATCAACATAAATACCATAACCAAATGAGATTTTATCTAATGTTGAACCTGATCCTCTTCCACCAGCAATAACTGATCCAAGAGGTTCATTTTGAAGCCATTTTAAAACTCGATAATTACTCGCATCATAGATATACAATGATCCAAATAAATCCATAAATATACCAGTTGGATTACTCAATTGACTCAATGAATTACCAGCACTTGTTGAACCAGCTACTAGTGTACCGTTTGTTCCATTTAATGAATCTAGAGTTTATTACAAATCATTTTATAAAATTCAATTGAAATGAATTTACTTGGAGAAAAACTTAGAATTCGATTGTTTCCATAATCCGAAACATAAATGATATTATAACCATCGATAAATACATCCATCGGTGATGATAAACGATTCATAGCATTCGATGCACTACTTGTCGAACCAGCAACAATTAACATACTGTTATTATACATTCCTGTTTGACATGCTAAATTTGGTGGCAAAGCTATTAAACAAATACAAAACAAAATGTTTCTATTTCCAATTGATCTATCAAAGAAATTTACTTGGCCATGGAGGAGTTGTTGTTGTTATTGGAGCTACAAAAAAACATTTCAAATTAAATTGATTAACAAAGTCAAAAATATGAACATACGACAATCAACTGTAAACTGAACAATTCGATGATAAGATTGATCTGCAACAGCTATATGACTGTACGGACTCAAAGCAATGCCTTTTGGACTAGAAAATCCACTTGGTACAATTGTTGTTCCATATGCTGCACCATAGACCCATTTTTGAACTCGAATATTTCCTGCATCCATTATAAAAATATTCGAAAATTGATCGACTGTTACCGACGTTGGATAATTTAATTGATATGACCAACTACCAGCTGAACCACTTGTACCGCAGATAGTCACACCCGTTGTGCTTCCAGATACAAATCTTTGAATTCGATGATTGTATTGATCGGCAACATAGAGACCATTATTGACATCGATACAAATTCCATAAGGATAATAAAGTTGACTTGTTGTTGATCCTGCTGTTCCATTTCCACCGACCTTCAATTCAATTTTCAATTCTTTCATTCATTCATTCTTCAATGAAGAAAATACTTACGATTGTACCATTTGTTGCATTTGTCCATTTTGTGATTCGATGATTTCCATATTCCGAAACATAAATAAATCCTTGACTGTCAAGCGCAAGACCATAACTTGTTCCTAATTTATCCAGAGTAGCTCCATTACCTCTTCCTCCTGCAACTACCGATCCAACAGGTTCATTGGGTGTAAATTTCATAACACGATAATTTCCTGTATCAGCAACATAAACTGTACCATCACTCGCCAATGCAATTGCATTCGGAGAACTTAATTCACTAAATCCACTACCACTTGACGGATTGAAACCAGCAATACGAGATGCTAATGTTGCGCTCGATGATCCTAAAATCAAATTCAAAACCTATTTCACAAAAAAAAGGAAAATGAAATGATGTTCAACCATTAGAAAAACGAAGTATTCGATGGTTTGATGTGTCTGCAACATATAAATAACCATCACCACTAAATTTCAAATCTGCTGGAAAATACAATCGATCCAATGTTGATCCCGATGATGATGTATATCCAGCTATCACTCGAGCTGTCGAATTCCAAACAGCTGTTGAACAGATATAATTAGCTGAACTTGCTATTCAATATTCAAACAACAAAAGCATTTTTATTTCATTCGATTCTTTATTTAACTTACTTGACGCTGCAGTCGTTGTCGTTGTTGTTGATGCTAATCATCAAATTAGATTTTCATTTCACATTTCAACAAATTCATTTGATTCACTTACGACAATCAGCAGAAAAAATAATGATTCGATGATAATATTGATCAGCAACCGCAAGATTACCCAACGAATCCATTGATAAACCTTTGGGATTACTCATAGTACCTGCTACAATTGTCACTCCATACGTCGAACCAGGTTTCCATCGTTGTATTCGATTATTTCCTGCATCCATTATGTAAAGATTTGAATATTGATCCATTGTTACCGATGTTGGATAATTTAATAAATATGACCAGCTGCCAGCACTACTTGTCAACCCAGCTATAGTGGTACCAATCGAACTTCCCGAGACAAATCTTTGAACTCGATGATTATATTGATCAGCTACGTAGATATTATTTGATGAATCAACATAGATTCCATAAGGATAATAGAGTTGTGTTGCTGTTGCTCCTGCTGTTCCATTTCCTCCGACCTAAAATTCAATGTATTTCAGTCTATTTTTAATATCTCATAGAAGATAAATAACATACAATGACACCCGAAGCAGGTGTTGACCATTTTGTAATTCTATGATTTCCATATTCGGAAACATAAATATTTCCTTGACTGTCCACGTCAACACCATAACTCGTTCCTATTTTATCTAGAGTAACTCCACTACCTCGACCTCCTGCAACCACATAGCCTCGAGGTTCACCAGGTAGAAATTGCATAATTCGATAATTACTCGTATCAGCAACATAAATAGTTCCATTAGACGACAACGTCAATGCATTTGGATAATATAACTCGCTATATCCCGATCCAGAACCAATACTGAAACCAGATAGACGATTTCCTAACGTTGCGCTAGTTGAACCTAAAATCCGATTGAAAATGAGAATTTAGATTAAAAACATCAAATGATTTGCTACTATTAGGAAATTGCATAATTCGATGATTATTCGTATCAGCAACATATAAATATCCATATCCATCATATTTGACATCAGCTGGATAATTGAGTCGATCGTAAGTTGTTCCTGCTGCTGATGTATATCCTGCAGCTATTCGAAATGTCGAATTCCATTCAGCAGTAGGACAAATTTGATTCAACGGATTTGCTATAAATACAAAGAAAACATTGAACAATTCAATCAACACTACAGATTAGATTCAATTACTTGTTGGAGCAATTGTTGTTGTTGTTGTTTGTACTGAAAATATTACGAAATCAAATCAAATCAGTTTGCATTTTAATCAACTTACAACAACTAACAGTGAAACGAGATATTCGATGATAATATTGATCTGCAACGGCAATATTACCTTGAGGATCGATAGCTAAACCTTTGGGATTATACAATGAAGCTGATATGATTGTAATTCCGTAAGTTGCACCAGGAGACCATCGTTGAACTCGATTATTTCCAGCATCCATTATATAAAGATTTGAATATTGATCCATTGTTACTGCAGTTGGATAATTTAATAAATATGACCAGCTGCCAGCAGTACTTGTTAAACCAGCCACCGTTTCACCAACCAAATTTCCTACCACTAACTTTTGAACTCGATGATTATATTGATCAGCTACGTAGATATTATTTGATGAATCAACATAGATTCCGTAAGGATAATAGAGTTGTGTTGCTGTCGGTCCTGCTGTTCCATTTCCTCCGACCTAAAATTCAATGTATTTCAGTCTATTTTTAATATCTCATAGAAGATAAATAACATACAATGACACCCGAAGCAGGTGTTGACCATTTTGTAATTCTATGATTTCCATATTCGGAAACATAAATATTTCCTTGACTGTCCACGTCAACACCATAACTCGTTCCTATTTTATCTAGAGTAACTCCACTACCTCGACCTCCTGCAACCACATAGCCTCGAGGTTCACCAGGTAGAAATTGCATAATTCGATAATTACTCGTATCAGCAACATAGATTGTTCCGTCTGAAGACAATGTCAATGCATTTGGATTAGCGAGTTCACTGAATCCTGCTCCTCCACCAACAGTGAAGCCAGCTAGACGAGTTCCAAAAGTCAAGCTATCAGATCCTAAAGGATATTTTATGAGAAAAGCAATTCAATTGTGAAAAATCCAACACAAACCAGGTGGAAATCGCATTATTCGATGATTATTTGTATCGGCAACATATAAATATCCGTATCCATCATATTTAACATCAGCTGGATAAATTAATTTATCGTAGGTTGACCCAGCAGCTGAAGTGTCTCCTGCTGCAATATCAACTGATGAATTCCAAGACGCTGTAAGACAAACTTGATTTGGAGAACTCGCTAAAAAATAAAATATAGACAAATTATATCTCGATTTTTCAATTGTTGATATTGATACTCGATGGCGGAATTGTTGTTGTTGTTGCTTGAGCTTAAAGATTGAAATCATTTATTTTTTATTATCTCTCAAATCAACTTACGACAATTAATTGAAAACAAAAGGATTCGATGATAATACTGATCGGCAATACCGATATTACCACTCGGATCAATGGCTAAACCTTTTGGATTAGAAAATGTTGCTGATATGACTGTCACTCCGTAGGTTGCACCAGGTGACCATCGTTGAACTCGATTATTTCCTGCATCCATTACATAAAGATTCGAATATTGATCCATTGTTACTGCAGTTGGATAATTTAATAAATATGACCAGCTGCCAGCAGTACTTGTTAAACCAGCCACCGTTTCACCTGTCACATTTCCTCCCACTAATCTTTGAACTCGATGATTATATTGATCAGCTACATAAATTGTATTTGATGAATCGACATAAATTCCATAAGGATAATAGAGTTGTGTTGCTGTCGGTCCTGCTGTTCCATTTCCTCCGACCTAAAATTCAATGTATTTCAGTCTATTTTTAATATCTCATAGAAGATAAATAACATACAATGACACCCGATGCCGGTGTTGACCATTTTGTAATTCTATGATTTCCATATTCAGAAACATAAATATTTCCTTGACTGTCAATATCAACACCATAACTCGTTCCTATTTTATCTAGAGTAACTCCACTACCTCGACCTCCTGCAACCACATAGCCTCGAGGTTCACCAGGTAGAAATTGCATAATTCGATAATTACTCGTATCAGCAACATAAATAGTTCCATTAGACGACAACGTCAATGCATTTGGATAATATAACTCGCTATATCCCGATCCAGAACCAATACTGAAACCAGATAGACGATTTCCTAACGTTGCGCTAGTTGAACCTAAAATCCGATTGAAAATGAGAATTTAAAGTAATATTGATAAAATGAAGATGTACCATTTGGAAATCGCATAATTCGATGATTATTCGTATCGGCAACATATAAATATCCATATCCATCATATTTGAGATCAGCTGGATAAGTGAGTCGATTGTATGCTGATGAAGACGATGATGTGTATCCAGCACTTATTTTCCATGTCGAATTCCACTCGGATGTTGCACAAACTTCATTTGGTGAATGGGCTACAAACAAAATCGAACGTTCCATTGATACGTATATTTATTCAAATCAATATCAAATTACTTGATGGTGCAATCGTCGTTGTTGTCGTTTGTGCTATTACAAATTACAAAGAAATTCAATTGACAAATTTTGATTTTCTATTTAGATAAATAAAATACATACGACAAACGATAGAGAATAGAACAACTCGATGATAATATTGATCTGCAACGGCGATATTACCATTGGGATCAATGGCTAAACCTTTTGGATTAGAAAATGTTGCTGAGACAATTGTGATTCCATAGGTTGCACCAGATGCCCATCGTTGTATTCGATTATTTCCTGCATCCATTACATAAAGATTTGAATATTGATCCATTGTTACTGCAGTTGGATAATTTAATAAATATGACCAGCTGCCAGCAGTACTTGTTAAACCAGCCACCGTTTCACCAACCAAATTTCCTACCACTAACTTTTGAACTCGATGATTATATTGATCAGCTACGTAGATATTATTTGATGAATCAACATAGATTCCGTAAGGATAATAGAGTTGTGTTGCTGTCGGTCCTGCTGTTCCATTTCCTCCGACCTAAAATTCAATGTATTTCAGTCTATTTTTAATATCTCATAGAAGATAAATAACATACAATGACACCTGATGCCGGTGTTGACCATTTTGTAATTCGATGATTTCCATATTCAGAAACATAAATATTTCCTTGACTGTCAATATCAACACCATAACTCGTTCCTATTTTATCTAGAGTAACTCCACTACCTCGACCTCCTGCAACCACATAGCCTCGAGGTTCACCAGGTAGAAATTGCATAATTCGATAATTACTCGTATCAGCAACATAAATCGTTCCGTTAAGAGTGATTGTTAAAGCATTTGGTGAATTTAATTCACTGAATCCAGCACCAGCTGATGGATTAAAACCAATTATACGATTGCCAAAAGTAGAACTGTCGGATCCTAAAAGAAATTGATGAAAAAAATAAAGTTCGTCTATGAAAGAAAAGATTGTAAACCAGGTGGAAAACGCATGATTCGATCATTGGACGTATCAGCTACATATAAATATCCGTATCCATCGTATTTAACATCGGCTGGATAATAGAGTCGATCGTATGTTGTTGTTGCTGCAGATGTATAACCTGCGATGATCTGAAAGGACGAATTCCATTGTGCTGTAAGACAAACTTGATTCCATGCATTGGCTGAAAGAAAAGAAAAGAAAAGAAAAGAAATATTTATCGAAAAGGGAGAGTTTGATTCTCACTTGATGGTGCGACTGTTGTTGTTGTTGGGGTAACTGAAATGAATTTAAAATGAAATTAAATTTCTAATAGAAAAAAAAAAGAATTCTTACGGCAATTGACATAGAAAAGAGGAACGCGATGATAATATTGATCTGCAACTGCAAGATTACCCGATGAATCGAAAGCGAATCCCTTTGGATTAGAAAATGTTGCTGAGACAATTGTGACTCCATAGGTTGCACCAGATGCCCATCGTTGAACTCGATTATTTCCTGCATCCATTATATAAAGATTTGAATATTGATCCATTGTGACGGCAGTTGGATAATTTAATAAATATGACCAACTACCTGCAGTACTTGTCAAACCAGCTACAGTTATCCCTATTGTGCTTCCAGATACAAATTGTTGAACTCGATGATTATATTGATCAGCTACATAGATATTATCTGATGAATCGATATAGATTCCATAAGGATAATAAAGTTGTGTTGCTGACGATCCTGCTGTTCCATTTCCTGCAGCCTAAAAAAGTTGAAAAGTTGTCGTGACTGTTGTGATTATAGAGAAAGAAAGAATAAACATACGAAAGCTCCTGTAGTTGTTGAAGCCCATTTCGAAACTCGATGATTTGAATATTCCGAAACATAAATATTGAAAAGACTATCGAGAGCGATGCCATAACTCACTCCTAATTTGTCAAGTGTCGTTCCACTGCCAGAGCCACCTGCCACAATTGTACCTGTTGATTGACCAGATGCATATTTCATCACTCGATAATTTCCTTGATCGACAATATACATATCACCATTTGTTTGCAAGACCATAGAACTTGGACTACTCAATTGATTGAGTCCAGCACCACTCGATGTAAAACCGGCGACACGAACTCCGTACGTTGAACTATCAGATCCTAGAACATCAATCAATTCAATAGATTTATTTTACTAATAACAAATCAGAAATTAACCATTGGGAAATTGAAGTACTCGATGATTACTTGTATCCACTACATATAAATTATCATTGGCGTCAAATAAAACATCGGCAGGATAATAGAGTCGATCCAATGTTGATGTTCCATAGGATGTATATCCAGCAATAAGTTTAAATGTTAAATTCCATAGACCTGTATCACAAATTTGATTCACTGCGCGTACTTTACAAATAAATCAAACAATTATTTTCAATTATTCAACAAAAACTTTGAAATTTACTTTCGAAAATTTTGAGATGAATTCTAAATTATTGAAATGAAAACGATTTGAAATGAAGATCTGAATGTAAAAACTTACATAGAGAAGATAATCAATAGACAAGCTATTCTCATCGTTGTTTTTCGTTATTCAATAACAAAAAGCAAACACGTCTATCAAAATAAATTTCAAATTGACGATCAAAACAAAGTGTCGGCAAAAAAAATAAACTATCATTTCATTGTTTACTTAAGCTAAAAGGTTTTTTTCTGTACTCAATCGAGAAAAAAAAACAAGTATTTCTTTTGTTGTTAGCCTTTTAAATTGAAATACATTTTATTAATTCAAACAATTCATCGCACTGCACTTTCGTCTAAAAAATACTTGAAAACACATACATAGATCGCCCACGTTTTCGTTTGAGTTGAAGTACAAAACAAAAACAGAAAAAGATAGTTTTCGATTTGTTTTATTTGTGCCGAATAGAAGAGTTAATCGGCTTTAGTTATTTCAAAGAAATCAATGGAATGAGTGAAAATATTGAGTGAATCAATCGTGAGAGTCTTGTTTTTCACTTCATATAAAATTGGCGGATTTAATAATGTTAATTGTTGATAATTTTGAAAGAATTGCAATTGTTCTTGATTAAGACTCTGAGGTTGACCCATTTGAATCCATTGTGAATAAGTATTATTATGATTCTTATCGATTTTATAATGTTTTACTAAAACAAATTCAAATTGAAGATTATTTAAAATAATTTGAAAATTTTGATTTTGATCAATTGAATAATCATCGATATGACTGAAGATTAATAATTGAATCGATGTTTGACTTTGATCGATCGTACAAAAAGCATTCAAAGGTAAAGAATTATTTGTGATTTCGAAATTTAATTGTTTTGTTTGTAATTTTTCAATTAATTTGATTCCATTTAAAATGGGAAGATAGATATTATAATTCGTAACAAACATTCGATTTCCTTCGAACATTCGTTTTCCGTCTAAATAAAAGGCGGATGTTGTCATTAATTTAACTCGTGGAAATAATTTCAAAATGTTATAAATAATCGCTGCAACAATCGATGGATAATATTCATTATTACAAACGAGATAATTTTTATTATCATAAATTCCATATCGATATCCAACAACAGGATCACATTCGTCAACATAAACTGGAACATTGGCTAATGTTTGATATTTATTAATAATATTTAAATTGGATTGAATTTGATCTAACATCGTTTGAACACTTGGACTTTGAAATGTGACTGGATGACCAAAACTCATCGATGGTCGAAAGGAAGCTCCTTTCGAATGAAATGAAATGAAATCAATTTGACTTCCAATTTGTTGATTGGCATAATTCATTCCTTGAGTGACATGTTTAAGAAAAGCATCAAGAAATGTTTGTCCAGAATCGGTTGTCACAGGACCACCGACTTTTAAATTTGGATTGACTGATTTGACAGCTTCAACTGAATAATCATAGAGTTTACAATAATCTTCAACAGTTGCTAACCAATATCCATCGATATTAGGTTCATTCCAAACTTCGAAAATCCAATTTTCAATTTGTTTTCCATATCGTTGTTCAAGATGTTGAATAAATGTTTGAACAAGTTGAAACCATTTTTGATAATCTTTAGGTGGATATTTCCATCCATTGAGATCGTAATCCGATTGATGTTCTTTCGGTACTAAATCAAATGGCATGAAATTAAATTCAACATGTGGAATCAAATTATTTGCAATTAGAGTGTCATAAATTCGATCGATGACATCGAAATAATAAATCGGATTTCCATTTTGATCTTCTCGATAGATATTTGTTGATCCTTCAAGTGGATAACTCAGATAATTTCCACTCGTAAATGCATTATGATTTCTTACATAGAATGCCCGTTGACAAACTTCATCTTTTAGAACTCGAAGTACATCTTGTCCTCGTTGAGTGTAGCATCCATTGATTTCATCATAGGCTATCGAATTCCAAATTGGTTTCAATTCACCGATGATTTTCTCACAATCAATTGAAACTGTCGCGATTGTTGTCATTTGAAAAAAAAAACTTTCACAAAAGAATTTTAACAAAAAAAAAACCAAGTGCACCAAAGGTCATTTTATCTTCTTCTTTATGTCTTTTCGATCTATTTGTTTGTTGAAGATAAGAGAGAACGATTTATCTCGAATCGTTGAAATCTATTTGATGAATTGAAGTGCCGATTGAAATACGTTTGTTATCTGTGAAAGATGATAGAAAGAGAGAGAGAGAGAGATTTGTTTTTTCTCTTTCTTTGTCGATAGATATCTATTTGCCTCGATGATAGTTTTGTTTTTTTCTTTTCATTTCTTGTTTCGTCGATATTGGAGTTAGACATACATCGAAATGAATTCGAAATTACTTTTAGGTCTTTTTTTCTTATGTAAGTTTGTTTTTATTGAATTGATTCGATCGAAAACGAGAAAAGAATGACACGAATTTTAGTAAGTGTTGTTGAATTGAATGTGAATGGAAGTAAAATTTGTTATCAATGTGATCAAAAGAATCCATCATCTTGGTGGAAATTTTGGGGAGAAAAAATAACTCGATGTAATGGAATTCCATTTGAAAAATATGCAACACGAACATCAAAAGCTTTTGGTTCATCTGTTTTAACTTGTTATACTGTAAGTTGCCATTGATTTGTTTGTTTTTTTTTGTTGAAATTTTTGATTTGAAAAGAAATTCGATGAATCAGGCAATGTTATCAAACGTGATGCTTATGGTCTCGGTGAAGTTTTCGATAAAACAATTAAATGTGAAGATCGTTTTCATACATGTTGTGAAACAGAATTATGTAACAAAGATGAACGACCACCATGTCCACCACCAAGTCTCAAGACCATTGATTGATTAATTTATTTTTATTGATTTTGTTTTGTTAGGTCGAATAACAGCAAAAGGAGACGTAAAAGCTTGTTATGAATGTAAAGGTGTTGATGCTTGTCGACCTGAACGACTTCAAAATTCTGAAATTCGAACATCATCAGTTTTGGGAGCGAAAAATCTTCATTGTTACACAGTTTGTTTTCATTTATTTACAAAATTTCAATAAAAAAAAACGTTTTTTTTTCTTTTATTGAATAGAAATTTGATCCAAAATCAGGTGTTGCCATTGCTCGTGGTGGTTTTGGTTTCGGTGAACTTTTCGATAAATCTCTTAAATGCGATTCAAAAAATTATTTATGTTGCTATGAAAATCTTTGCAATACACAAGTCACTGGTTATTGTGATAAACGACATCGAAATCATTATTAATCATCCTTCGCTTTGCTTCTCTCTCTCTTTGTCTCTCTCTCATTAGTTATACTTCATCATCATTTTACTTTCAATATCCAATAAAAATTACTCCAGCTTTTTCTCATTCATCAGTAGAATTCAAATGATTTTGCCTTCTTTTTTACTCGTTCTGTTAAATATGGAGAAAATGCACTCATAAGTTGTTTTTTTTGTCGAATTGACGTCAGTCGTTTCTATAAAAAGTTGAAGAATTTGTTTGACAGAATCTTTGTGTTGTTTTTTTAATGTTCGACAATTCGAATACAATCCGAATTCCATTGGTTTCAGGTAAAACAAAACAGAAAATTCGCATTCGATTTTAGCAAAATGAAAAAGTTTAGTTCGAGGTGGAGTTCGATATGAATTCGATTATCGATATCCAAACGGTTTAAATGGAATTATTTCTCGAGATGAATTTCTTCAATCGATTCACAATATCAATCAACCGTTAACTTTAAGAAGAACTTTAGGTTTTTTCGGTGTTTTTATTTGTTTATTTGTTTTGACTGGAATTATTTTATGTATTGTCGGTGGAGTGACATCTTCGAATTCATCGAATTTTTCACTTTTAATTGCAATTGGCATTGGATTGATCGGTTTTGGAATTGTTTTTTGTTTTCCTAGTTTTTGTCTAGCTAAATATTGTTATACAAGTAAATTGAAAGCAACTGTTGCCATGGAATCAGACAAATATTCAACGAGATGTTCATGGCATTTGATTGGTTCATCGGTGTTTGCTTATCAATTCAATTGTTGTCATTCATGTGCACCGCCCTATCAAATTCTTATTCAAATTGGAAGACAACAACTTTCGCAACAAGATAAAAAGTTTTATGAAACCAATCAACAACCACAACAACAGCCGAGTTATTTTATGCAGAAAAGTCAAGTTACTCCAGCTCCACCGATTCAATTTTGTTCTCAATGTGGAACACCTAAACATAATTCAACTGCGAAATTTTGCTCATCATGTGGACAATCACTTAACTAACATTGATAATTATTCTTCTTCTTTCTTTTTTTATTTCGAAATAAAAAATCATTCATCCGTGACAAACAAACACGCAGCACATTTATTTGCATACATATTTCTTTTTTCTGTACGTCAATTGCGATGAATTCTTTCGAAGAATTTGAAAATGAACGAATTTCATTGAATAATGAAAGTACACTTGATATTTGGAATAATTTACCTGATGATTTACCTTCGTTGGATGATGAATTATTGAAAGGTTATTCTCGTCAACGACAACGAATTACAATGACGAAAGCCAAAGGTTTTGTTGCATCGTATCTTCTATTCAAAAAAACCTTTCTCAAAGATAAATTTCGTTCGAAAGGAGCTCGTCTTTGGCACAATTCAATGAATATCGATCCATCGACGATCGATGTCGATCTATTTCAAATTTGTCAATCACTCAGTCAACTTACCAACGCATTTCTATTCAAAGCAGAACAATACGATCCCAATGTCAACAAACAAGAATTATTCAAAGCAACTCGTTTAATTTGGTATATGTTTGCATTTCAATTGCAATTCAATTTGCCAATTGAGTTAACTGATTCAATGTTTGGATACACCATGCTCTATCCCTATACCGATGATTTTATTGATTCAAATCGAATTTCAAAAGAAGCTAAACAACATTTTGCGAAAGTCTTCTTTCAACGATTACTTTTTGGAGATGAACCATCCGATCTTGGATCATTACAACCATTTGCAGAACAAATCAAGAAAATATTCGATATGGTTCAATTCATTGAAAATGATTGGATACGAAATGAAATCAATCAACCGATTTATATGAGTTTAGCAGTGATTCATCAATGTCAAATGAAATCAACTCAACAACATGCCAAATCGAATGAAGATTGTCAATTGACTTTCGAAGAAATCGAAGAGATTAGTGCACGGAAAGGTGGAGCTTCGGTTGTTGCTGCTGGTTTTATGATTCAAGGACATTTAACATCAACACAATTTGCTTATTTGGAATATATTGGTTTTGGTTTACAATTACTTGATGATTTACAAGATGTTAAAGAAGATTTACAAAATAATCATCGAACGATTTTTACCTATTCGATTGTTCATCAACAAACTCTTGACAAACCAACAAGTCGTCTTATTCGATATTTTCTCGATAAATCGATTTTTAAGAAATTCTTCAATAATGAAAATGCTCAACTAAGTGAATATATTCATGATTCAATGATGATGTTTTCTATTCTTCTGATTATTGAAGCTGCTTCACATTTAAAACAATTCTATTCCAAACAGTTCTATCGACAATTATCTCGACGAAGTCCAATTAAATTTAAACGAAGAAAACAAACGCGTCTTGAAAAGAGACTTTTTTTTCTACTTCGAAAGCAATTGTTTTGAATAAATACGAATAGCACTTGCATTTTAGTTATGTAACTTGTCTATTATATTTACTTACCTTTCTTTTTCGTCCGAACATTTGTGATTACTCATGTATATGCTGACTTTTAATTAATCATTTCTTCCTTGGAAAAAACAGTTACTCACCTATATCTATACTTTTGAAAGGAAGATAACATTCGTTACTGATGAGTAAACATAACATAGGGAAATTTCTTAGAGTGCGATTAGTATCTAATGTTTGGGAATGGAAAATAACCAAGTCATTTTTGAGAGTAGAAATATCGAAAGAAATTCAAATTTTCAATACAAAAACAAAATCATTTCATTACATTTTAATTTGATTATTGCATAGGATTTTCGTTTTCTTCGATTAATTCTTGGGTAAAAATGGCTAATTGTCGTGATGGTATGAGTTGTGTTGACACATCATTTGAACACTGGTGAAAATTTCGTCATGAAAGAAACGAACGGAAGAAAAGTGCGTTACTTTTGAAGTGAACATTACAATTTACATATTGTTTATTTTTCTTCTTTTAGTACGTCTTTTTCATGGTACTAATCCTGCGAATGCAGACAGCATTCATTTCAATGGACTGCAACCTTCTGTAGGAGGACGACTAGGACCTGGAATTTATTTTTGTGAAAAGGCAATTGCCGATAAAGTCGCTCGACATCGGGGTCCTGGTTCATATGTTATTGAAGTTGAAATCGATGTAGGTAACATGAAGATATTACCAAAAGGTGAAGCAGATCGAAATGGAAATTGGAAAAAAGAGAAATATGATACTTGCCAAGCGGTTCATCCATCTTGGCAAGGTGTAACTGATCACAGTTTCAAAGAATGGTGTGTAACAAATTTTAACAGAGTAAAAATAATTAGATATCATCAGGAAAATGCAATGACACAGTTTTTAACACCACCAAGAACTCCGATAATGGCCCGTGGCAAAAATACAATTCATATACAACACAGTATGGCCAACGTGGTCGTTAATACCAATATTGAACACGGTCAAATGGCACTAGTTGTAAACTAGAAGTGCACAACTAGTCCGGAAACAACATATAGATTCGGATTTCGACTAGATGAAACTCCAATCACGACTATTTCTATTCAAGATATCGCTAAAAAAATATATTGATATGTCTATCTTAAACAAGAATAAATAGAAATCTGTTATTTTCTTGAGAAAACTCATTGAGACTTCAACTGTCATAACAATTAGTAAAAAAACATCATTTGTGAGAACAATCGTAATTATTCATGAAAGAGAAAATGAATGAAATGTGCATGTTTATTTGAAAAAGAAGACAAAAAAGAGAGAGAGAGAATTAACAAGTCGGATTAATTTGTGGTTCACCTAAACCAAAACATTGTCGAACTCGTTTATAAGTTTCAACACGTGTTTGTTGATTTTGTGCACCTGGTCCACCATTACATTCTTGTGCACCATTAATAATACGTGTTGTTGCTGCAAAATCACCACGTCGTGCAGGTTCAATCACATTATTTACTTGAAAGAACCAAACAGCCGTTTTAACGGCAACGTCTTGTTGTTGACTAACTAAATCAGGATTATTTAATAAATCAAGACCAAGAGCTTTGCCAGCTGCATTGTAATTACATGGATATGACAATTGAATCCATCCACGACCATAATACAATTGACCTGGTGCACCTTGAATATCACACCATGATCCAGCATAATTTGGACCACAACCAGGAGCACAATATTCAACTAGAGTTTTAAGTCCATCGGTTTCATGAAAAACATGAGCAAGAAAAACTGCAGCTTCATCGGCATTTTCAGGTTTATAACCTGATCGTCGAAGACCATCTAATCTTTCTCTTCGTGCTCCATCATCAATACCATTAAATACACATTGAAAATTGCTTTCATTAATTATATCTCCTCCACCACCATTTCCACCATTTCCACCACCAGTCGATTGACACGCTCCACCAACACAATTAGCTCCACAATAATCATCTGTATATCCACAATAGCCCCATTTCGACAAACACATATTCGCATCGGGACATGCTCCTTGTCGTCGTACTAATCGTCGCAATTTTGGTTTCAGTTTTTCATTGAATAGACCTTGAGCATTGAATATCAATCCAAATAGAACAAATAAAACGATCAATCGGGTTTGTTTTAATTTTAACATTTATTCTTTTATAAAATCAATAGAAGATTATTTGATTTTGAATTTCATTGCCAAACTATTATATATAGACAAAGAAACCTACCTATTTTCCCCATATACCTACGCGAAGGCCATTCGCCCACACATCAATAACTAATTATATACACCTTGTTATTGCTCATGACTCATATCTATCCCATGGGAACACGTAGGACAAGCACAATTAGTAACATTTCGAATTTTCGCTCTCTAAATAGATTAAAAAAAATTTTTTTTCAAGAAGTCCGATGATAACAATACACGTGCATAGTTTGCAGTGTGCTTCTGTTATCATCAGAAAGAAAAAACGAAAAGTAAAATGAATTTGAGTTCGTCCATGTCTTTGAATGTATCACTTCAAACATTGCCAATCGAATTGGTTTACAGAATATTCGAACATTTACGTGAGAAAGATTTGTTTCTTTCGATAAGCAATGTATGTCAACGATTGAATCTTATTCTTGGTTCTTACCAAAGATTTCGCGTAAATCAAAATTAATAATATTTCCTAGATAAACTTCGACATTTACTTTTTGTTTTGTTCGTAGGAACTGACTTGTTTTCGTCTTGATCGTGATACCTTTGGAGTTGAAAATGCTCGACATCTTAGTGAAGCATTGCAACGCAGTATGAATATCGTATCTTCACATCGTAAATCTTTCATTTATTATCAAATCTCTTGAATAGACACTAACAAAACTCGTTTTCGATAGTAACAATCTTGGAGATGAGGCTGCTCGATATCTTGGTCGAGTATTATCCCAGCATACAGTCATTTATTTTATTTGTTTCAAACTTTCTATACGTCTCTTCTGCACTTTTTCGATAGACAATCATCGATATCTATATCATTCGTAATCAAATTGGAGATGAAGGTGCTCGATACATCGCTCAAGGATTACAGAACACGACAGTAAATTTTCATTTCTATGAACTAATTATATTCTAGATCACATATATATATTTGTTTTCAACAGACACTTCGAATACTCTATCTATTTAGTAATCACATTGGCGATGAAGGTGCTCGACATCTTAGTCAATTATTGCAAAATACAACGGTAATATGTTCCATCAAACATCATGAGACTTTTTTTTCTTCGTTGAAGACTCTAACACAATTCAATCTTTGTACTAATCAAATTGGAGCTGAAGGTGCTCGATATCTTAGTCAAGCATTGCAACATAATACAGTAATCAATCACTTTGAGTTATTTCATTCTTCTCAAATATTACTTTTTTCAAAAGTCACTTAGAGAATTGACTCTATCTTATAACGACATTGGAGATGAAGGTGCTCGATACATAAGTCAAGCATTACAACACAACAAAGTAACTTTTTCTTTTTCTCAAACATTACTTTTCTTCTTCGTTTCACTAGACACTTCGAGCATTATTCATTTCATACTGCAATATTGGAGATGAAGGTGCTCGACAATTGAGTCAAGCATTGCAACATAATAAACAAGTAATCTTCCATTGATTTCTATCCAATATCACTATTGTCTCCCATTCGATAGACGTTGAGATCTTTGTATCTTAGATCTAACAAAATTTCATCTCAAGGTCAACAATACTTCGACAATGTATTGACAGCAAACAAAAACAAACTATTTGTTACATTCAAATGAACAAACCGTAATGGCAAACGTTTAATATTTGATTTTTTAATAAAAACAAATAACATTGATCAAGAGAATATTTAATATTTAAAAAAATATTGTTTGCATATATGTCATTTCAAACAGCAATAAAATAAGCTTATCTTCATGAGTTTATTAAATATGTATGTCAAGTGTTTCTTTTCTAATATAAAATTATTTTAGTTTCGAAGTTGCCTCTATTTTACTCAATTTTCAATGAGATAATGCTTTTATTATTGATTATGCTCGTGATTGGTGATGTGTTATCAACAACAACGGAATTCTCTTGGATGGTTTTCAATACGGACAGATTCAGTGGAAATGATTATGAATATGATTGTATTGAGTATGATGTTTCGACTAATCTTTATTTATATAAAATCGAAGGTCGTCAAGTGTCTCAACGTATACGGTATTGTATTCGTCCATCGTACAGATTAGATGATAATCCATCTCAGATCGAAATAGATCGTAAATATTATCATATTGAGAGTATAATGACTTTTAAAGAATTACATATGAAACGTAATATAACTGCTGAACAAGTTGTTACTAGTAGTGGATATACGTCGATCGATGTTATCGAAAGATATAAAATCTATTTGGAAACATTCAATGAATCTCTATCACACGAGACAATTCATCGATGTAGAAATAAATGGTTCGGTTCACAATGTCAATATACTTTGAGTTCTAACACTAAGATTGAAAAGACATTGAATTTACGCGATTATCCTTCTGTTGATGATCTGTATGACATTCGTTCATCGAGTAGATTCGTTGCACAGATGACATGTTATACACATTTGATCTGTAATCGTGGTCCACCACCGGCATGTCTCGATTGGCGAGAAATCTGCGACGGTACAATTGATTGTGCCAATGATGATGGTATTGATGAACGTTTTTGTGACCAATTAAAAACATTTGAATGTTTGCCAAATGAATTTCGTTGTGTAAATGGTCGTCAATGTATTCCGAATGAATTCTATAATGATGATCCATTAAATCCTGATTGTCAGGATGGATCCGATGAAATTATTCCTATTGAAATGAAATTAGGTGGTTCGTATACGTATCCAAATGAATGTGATCGAGATCCTGCCATGCGTTGTGAAGAACGTACATGTCCATCAAATGAACTTGCTTGTGGTGATGGACAATGTGTCGAATACTATCATCAATGTTATAACAATCGAGGACGATTATTATTTGTGCAATATGCAATCTATTCCGATAGATATCGCGTAGGATCTTGTCGATCGTTACCATTCAAATGTGATACACATATTACAGATTTCAAAGGCTGTAGACCATCATGTTGGAGTTCAGATATAGCTCTATGTGAACATGAATTGGGTCAAATATGTGCATCGATTATCTTCAAACAATCGCCATCGATTTTCCGACCAAATAATGAAATGTACATTTTCTATAATTCCAATGACATTCCACCGAAAAGATCATGGATTCTTGTTCCACATGATCATTGTTTCACTGATATTCATTGTAACAATACACAAATCCGTGATGATAATCCAACGTTTGCTTGGTGTTTATCTCAACGAAAGAGTTATAATCTGACGTATGTTGGCACATATTCACGAACTGATCTCACAGCTACGATTCAACATTTGAATAGAGAATGTTCACGAGTATTATCTAATTCAAATCAACAAATCTTCGATAAAACTAATGTCAATCAATCAATAACTGTCAATAATAGTGAGTTTTCAATTTTGAAGATATGTGATGGTATTCAACATTTGAATATGATTATTATCGATAATATGAACATAACAGATGAAAGTGAATGTGAATATTGGCCATGTAACAATGTTTACACACGATGTGATGGTATTGTCAATTGTCGAGATGGATCTGATGAATTCAATTGTCAATTATTACGATGTGCGGATGATGAGAAGTTATGCGTCTCAATTGATGGTAAGAGTATAATATGTTTACCTTCGAGCAAGATTGGAGACATGGAAGTTGATTGTATTGGCGGTAGCGATGAGCCAGATATATGCAAAGAATATGAGGACACGATTGGTCAATCATTCAGATGTGCGAGAGATTATACGTGTATCACAGCAGATTCAGTCTGTGATGGTTTCAATGATTGTCTATCGACGGAAGATGAATTTGTTTGCACATCCTTTTGGGGGAATTTATTAATGTCTTTGTTATTTTGTGTCTATTCTCCATCATTTCTATATATTCATTCGTCCTTTTCAAAATGTTTTCGACATTATGTCGACGTCATTACATTTTCTTCGTTGATGAATATTGAATCGTATCCATTGACGAATTCAAAACAATCAAATGAAGAGATAATTGTACAATCAAGTCGAAGTATATCATCATCAACAAAAACAACAACTAAGATAACGAAAAGTTCAAATGAAAATGTTGAATTGAATTGTCATCGTGGTCTTGAAGCTTATCATCTGATTTCATCTGAAAAAGATACATTTGAACGAAAATGTTTTTGTCCACCAAGTTACTATGGTAATCAATGTCAATATCAAACCGATCGTGTTAGTCTTACTCTACGTTTTCGACTTTCTTTGAGTCAACGAAATAATTTTATTTTTTCAATTACTCTGCGAGATGAACAACAACATGAGATCAATTCGTTTATTATTCATCGATATCAATCATCGGAAGAATGTGATATGAAATTCAGTTCTTATTTACTTTATTCAACACCAATGAAAAATCAAACGAAAGATTATTTGATTCATATTGATATCTACAAACATGATAATCTTGTTTATTATGGAAGTTGGTATTCATCAATTCGTCATTCGTTTCTTCCCGTCAGTCGAATAGCAGCTCTCGTTCATCTTCCTATTGAACCAATGTTATCTCTGAAAAAGAATCAATGTCCTCTCGAATGTCAACATGGTCAATGTATGAAATATTCCAATATCGACAAATATTTTTGTCATTGTGATTCACATTGGCGTGGTTTATTATGTGATATCAAAGAACATTTTTGTGATTGTTCTCATGATTCACTCTGTTTAGGTTCTGCTAACTATCGACCCATATGTCTTTGTCCATATTACAAAGGAGGACCTCGATGTTTACTCAATAGTACTTGTCGTATGAACGTGTGTAACAATGGTGGTACATGTATTCCTCAAGATAATCATTATCGATGCATTTGTACAGATGAATTCGAAGGTTTAAATTGTGAACAACGAAAATCGATTGTTTCACTTGAATTTCTTGGTATAAAAACACATACATATGTCATTGTTCACATCCTATCAAAATTTACTATTGGAAAGCATCAACAAAATGTAACATTTCAAAAATTGCGTATCAATATCAATACAGTAGATATTTATATATCTTCTGAAATTGGTATTAATCTGATTTTCGTTGAATTTCCTCGAACGTATTATCTTGCTGTTGTTCAAAACGATGATGCGAGATCTTTAAAGATTTCATCGATTGTTTCATCTGATCGTCGATGTTCTCATGTTCGTGAACTCGTCGATCCTACGATTGCTCAGTTACATCCGTTGAGACGTGTCAAACATTATCCTCGATTATGTCAACAACGAAAAGATCTTGTTTGTTTTTATGATGGTTCATTGATGTGTATTTGTACTCGAGATCGTTTTTCTAATTGTTTCAAATTCAATTCAGAAAGCAATACAAGTTGTCTCTATGAAAATCCATGTGAAAAAAATGGACAATGTTTTCAAGATCGTCCCAATTGTCCATCAATCGTTCAATGTATTTGTTCTGATTGTTACTATGGTACACGATGTCAATTCTCGACTATTGGCTTAGGTGTATCTCTCGATGCAATGTTAGGTTATGCAATACAACCAGACAAAACCTTCTCCGAACAATATTCATCGGTGAAAATAAGTGCTATACTCACAAGTTGTTTATTTGTTATTGGTCTTATTAGTAATATATTGTCATTGATGACATTTGAAAGACGTCAATGTCGTGTAGTTGGATGTGGTATCTATCTTCTAGCATTATCACTAACGTCTTTATTAGCTATGATTATATTTATGATGAAATTTTGGTTTCTTTTCTTAATTCAAACAGATATTATTACAGATGGAAATTTAGTCTATGTTAATTGTCTATTAATTGAAATCTGTATGCATGTTTGTCTTAGTACAAGTAATTGGTTGAGTGCATGTGTAGCAGTAGAACGTACGGTTAGTGTGATCATGCCATTGAGATTCAATCAAATGAAAAGTAAACAAATTTCAATTCGAATTATATTTCTTGTTTTATGTTTTGTAATATTAACTTATTTGCCTGATCCTCTTCATCGAGTATTGATCAAAGATGAAATTGAAAATCGTCGATGGTGTATTGTTCGTTCTTCGATATTTATTGAAAATTTCAATTCGATTAATTTACTTGTTCACAATGTTGCTCCATTTCTTATCAATGGTATTTCTGCAATTGTTCTTATCATAGGTAAATCTCATACATATTCAACAACAAACAATAAACAATCCTATTTTCAATATTTATTCAAATATTTACGTGATTTTAAACATCTTCTCATTTCACCTGTTGTTTTGGTTCTACTTTCTGTGCCTCGTTTGATACTCGCTTTTCTACCTGGTTGTATGAAATCAAATGAAGATTTATGGATCTATCTGGCGAGTTATTTTGTTTCTTTTATTCCACCGTTACTTACATTTCCAATATTTGTGTTACCGTTTCGACTCTACAGAAACGAATTTGCTACTCAAACAAAAGTTTTATTTCGAGTTATGACTCATTTTCATCGTTAAGATTTCAATTTGTTTCTTTATAACATTACAATTTAAAAAAAAGTTTTGGTTTTCGAGCAAGAAAAAAGAATAGAGATGTAAATATATCAAGTTTACGAGAACGTATAAAACTTTGAACTGATTGTTGACAAATGCTACTGATTTGTGTGCTACCTTTTGGAGCTATTCGAATTTTTTCTGAAAGCCATATGACGTAATGTCCTAATCGTCGAGCAAGTGGACCTGTACGATGACGATTAAATGAGCGTAATGATTTACCACCGCTTTCAAATGGTTGATAACAAGGAATGTCAGCTTCAGGTATAATTCGATTCTCTTCAACTGTAAAACCAACGGATTGAAGATCTGAAACAAAGTCTCGTGTTAATCTTAGTTGAGGCAAGGCAAATGTTTCTTCCATTGAACGTATGATTTCAACATGTTCGGCATTTTGTTTATCATAATTATCAGTTAAACAAGCATCGTAACCAACAAATAAACCATCAGGTTTAAGGACACGAAAAACTTCCATAAAACATTTCGACTAAATCATGAGAAATTGTATGTAAGAGAAGCAAGTGCATATAGTTCTATTACCTTGTCTGGTGCATGACATACTGATTCTATAGCATAAACATGATCAAAACTATTGTCTTCAAATGGTAAATTCATAAAATCACCTTGAATAAATTCACAATTAGCCGGTACGCCTAAAATCAAATATTTCTACTATTTCAATGTTTTGAAAATTGATTGTTACCAAGTGTTTGAGCTCGTTGAACTTGATATGGACTAATTGTTATACCGGTAATATGTGCTCCAGTTAAATACGCAATACGTCGTAATGGTCCTCCAACTCCACAGCCAATATCGAGTACTTTATCTCCGGGTTTGAGTTGCATTCTTAGTGCTAAATAAGATTCATGTCGTTGAATTGATTCAGCAAATGTTTCACCATTAAATCGATTAGCACAATGAAAACTTTCACCCCAAGTTAATTCGTACATATCAGTTGTTAAACTATAATAATTCTGTACTAATGTCGAATATTGAGCTTTTCGTGCATCGATATCTTGATGAATTTCATTAAACGATGAAATATCATTTCGAACAGCTTTTTTTGAACGTCGTACTATTTTCTTTTCAGTCATTTCGACGTAATTCTATAATTGGACATAAAAAAAATAAAACTACAAACATGTATTGATACGCATCAATGAATATTCTTTTTCTATCTGATTCATTTTGTTTTCTTTCTCGTGATAAACGATTAATTCGAGTTTATTAAAAGTAAGAAATAACAACGAACAGTTTTTATTAGCTAAAACCTAATCGATTCCGAATCCTTGTTCGATATTCTTGAACTGTTTTTTGAAATTCTTTTTTGTAAAATTTCGATGGTAAAATAAATATGATAAATGTTAACATCGATGGAATAAATGTGACCAAATGAATACACAAATATAACCAAGCATCACTTTCTGATTCCATACATTTAAATAGATATGTTAAAATTAAACGTGGTAATGCGAGAACAACGAGAATAATTGGTGCAGTTAAAACATGTTTATGTTCTTCAAATTGTTTTCTCAAAATTGTTTTAAATGTTTGATTTTTTTGAAGATTTTCTTGTTGACGAGATCGAGTTACAACTAAAACAATTGAAGAAATAATATTACACAAAAATGGACCAAAAAAGTGTAACGAATGAATCAATGAATTATAAATTTGAAATTGAGAATTATAACGAACAATACACCAAATTCTTTTTATTTGAAATTCATCATCATCATCTTCATTCTCACTATCATCTTCAAATACCAATCGAAAATATGGATCATGAAATAAACTTGCCATGGTAATAATAATCAATAGAAATATAATTCCCTTTGCTATATTACGACTTTTTTTCTTCTTGAATTTGGCTCCTTGTTTTGTTGTAACAACACGTTCAATAGCAACACATGCGTTTAACCATTGTTCTAAACAAAGACAAACCTGAATAAAATAATCTAATGAATGACATTGCATTTTCATAAAGAAACCATTTTTTAAAATTTTCATTTGAGTTAAAAGAACAAGAACAAACTTCAATTGGAATAGAACTATCAAAATAATTGATATAATAGATAACGATAACAAATATAAACCACATCCAACTTCACAAATTAATTTATTCTTGAATGTTATCAATGACATGATACCATTTGTCAATCCTATTAGAGTAAATATAAGTATCAATGCAAAACTTATTCGAATTATTGTTGGTTGACTGGAAAGACTTTTCGTTGGTAGAATTTGTGAACCTAAAATCCCTTCAATTGATAATCCAAATCCACTTGTTCGATATTGACATCGTCGACCATGATAACATGGTTTACAAAGACATATCGATCGCGTTGAACAAGATTCATCATCTTGAAAACATTCACCATCATTTTCACAAACACTACGATCAGAACAATTATATTTAAGATTAAAATCAAATTGAAAACAATTTGATAAACGTTTCTCATAGAAATCATAACAAATACATAAATGTTTGTCATCACGAAAACAAGACAAATTCAATGATTGATTTTGACAAAATAAATGATAATATTTTATTTGACGAATCAAATGCCATTGACGAATTGTTTCATTAAACAATTCATTCACATGTGGACAATAATCAGATGATTTAATTGTTTTATTGATAATTGCTGATTGATTATATTTAGATTGAGCATGTGCTAAATAAAATTTGTTTTCTGCTAATTCGACAAAAATTCTATAAAAAGGTTTCGACCAGTGGATTGTGACGAAATCTTTTTTCAATGCTACTCTGTGAAAGGTAGACCATCTCGATGCTGGCCATAGTTTCTGATGAGCGGACCTATGAAAACAAGGAGAGGATAAATCTTGAAGAAAAAAATATATACATACTGCAATATCTCTTTTTCATGAAGAAAATGGATAAAAACATGCTTTTGTTTTCGAATGATCAGGTGTTGAAAGGTAAGATTAACTTGAACATCTTTATTTTCACAGCGATCTCCACTATATCCATTTTTACAAAGGCATCGAAACTTTTGATTAGACATTAAATAATTTTCATCTGAAATACATTGACCACCATTTAAACATGTTGAATTGTCATTTATTTGACATATTAAATCATTTATGAAACAATGAGATCCATATCTATTTGGAGGACATAAACAGATTGATCGATAATTAGGTAAAACACCAAGACATTTGCCATTTGATGAACATTGACAATTATAAGAGATATTACAATATTTTCCTGTCCAACCTCGATCACATTGACAAAATGTATAATTTTGAAGATTATTCAAATATTTGATACATTTCCCATGAATACATTGACTATTCAAACAACTGTGATCTTGTTCTTTAGTTGATGGAAGTTTAACAAGATAAACTAAACGATGAACAGGTAAAAATGGAAATTGAACTAGATAAAGAAAACTAGCTCGATATTTTAATGTTTCTTTTTCATAAATATCAATATGAATTGCATATTCTCTTTTCGATTCTTTTGGACGAGTTCCATAAAGTAAATAAACATTCAACTTTCTTAGACAATCAATTGCAGATAAATAAATTAATTGTTCAGCTGAATGAAGAACTTTTTCAGCTGTATTATCAATAAGTAAGATTACAATTGCGAATAATATTCGATGAGAATCAGAAAATGTTTGAAATCTTAATGCAACACTAATTCGTTGATTTTGATATTGACATTGTGAACCGTAATAATTAGGTGGACAAAAACAGGATAATATTGACGAATGATTTCTGTGATTTAATCGAACGCGAACAGGTAAACCAAATTGACAATGATATTTATCATAAATAGATGATTGAATCGGAAAGGAACCGGAAATCATTGTAGTTTCATTATTTTCTATTGGAAAAACATTTGAGAAGTTCATCATATTCAAAACGTCATAGAATCTAAAAGAAGCATCAATTACAGGAAGTCCATCGTCGAGTGAAGGAAAAAACACAGAACAAAACTGTTCATCATCGCCATCTTCACAGTCATTCTTTCCATTACATAACTGTTCGGATGATAAACATAAATGTGAATTATTGTTCATACAATGAAAATAATTATACTTCTCGTAATTATTTGGTATTACTGGTCTCGGAAGTTTTGATGTGCATAATAATTCATCTGTAGCACCAAGACAATCAATATGACGATCGTTGATTTGATTACTGGATAAACAATTAACTTGAGATGTTTTCTTTGAAATACATAAAAGCTTCGGAGATGAACAATTAAAGTTCATTGACGTTGAATAATAATCAGAACAATCGATTTCATCTTCAATTGTAGGACAGTTCCATTCTCGGTTACATCGAGTGTAAAAATTATTACATGGCCAATATTGACATTCAGTTTCATCAGTATAATTTTGATCACCAATCGAGATGGGTAATAATTCAGAATATCCATCACAAATACGTTCAAACACTATATTAGTCTCAAGATAACTAATCAATCTATTCTGTTCTCGTTCGAAAATCAAACTTAAACCACCATCGCATCGATATTCGGCAAATAACTGTGAACGATACAAAACGTATTTATCTTTCCCGGGACATTTGTAATGTGTTTTGTTTAAGATATTCATAATATTTGTATTTGTACTTTGAATGATATTTAAATTTTCATCATCCATATAAGGACAATCATTCTCTCGGTCGAATAGACGATAAATTGAAATACATTTCGAAGAATTCATACATTGATATATTTGAGTTCGATTACAAATCTCACTGTTGTATTTAAAAGGATGATGATATTGTTTTAATAAACTTTTTAAATCAACTAAAATACAATCATGCAACGATTGTCTTGATAGAGTAGACTTGCAACTATCAATTGATATAATTTGTTGAAGATGAACACATATTGTATTTCGAAATGATATCTTTTCTATATTCATAAAAAATGAATCATAATCACTTGTCTGATAACACATATGAACGAATTCATAAGATATCTTATTCCAATAAGGTGCATCAATTTTGTTATAAGCAAGATAAATATTTCCAAATAAAACTGGAAAATTAGGATAAAATATGAAATCAGAACAATTGGTTTGAATAATATCTAAACATGATTTATGTTGACAAAATCTTTGACAAAATGAATCAGTTGATTTCGGTTTATTAATGAAACATACGACAGCTAACCAACAATAATCAGATGTTGTATTCGAAGAAACTAATTGTTGGGTATCATACATTAATTTATCTCGGCCTATCTCGCAAGAATCTGTAAAATATTCATTACCACAAATTCTATCAGGACATATAAATCCTGCATAGTAACGACCTGTACATTCATATGTCGACGATTTGGCAATAGAGAGATAATCACTCGCGTCTAGACAATCAGAAGTATGTGTCTGATCATTATAAAAGATGTTTGATATACACATTCCATTTGTACATCGATATTCATGATCATTACATTGATTTATTTCGAGTTGCCAACAATCTTTTTCATCGATTCCATTATTCAAACAATTAATCTGTCCATTACAAATATCTGTCCAATCTAAACAAATTGATGTTGTACCATAATCACATTGTAAATGAACATAACAGTTCGACATCTGTGTATATCCGTCAATCAAAAGAGGAAATTTTTGAATTATATCGTATAATGTTAATTCGTCATAATTAAACGGATAAAAGACTAATTCATATTGACATCGTGGTCCAAATCTCGGTAAAGAACAATTATAAAAAGTTTGATTTACAAGTGTTAATGAAATATTGTTTAAATAAATTTGATAATTTTCAATAAGATCAATAGATGCTGACCAATGAAACAACTGTTGAACAGAGATATTCCTCTCTTTAAGTTCATCAAATGTTAACTTTGAAATAGTTTTATCAATATTAATATGAAACTGTGATGGAGATTCACTAAGACAATAGAAGAAATTTTCCATATCCAATTTTTTCTCAGCGGAGTCCGTCATTCCAACTACGCGTAAACAGTCATGATAAAATCCATTTTCATCTTCGTATACTTCATCAGTATAATAAAGATTAAATTGAGGATGAGCATTGATCAAATGTAAGAAGATCAAACTAACAAGAAACATTTTTTTACTTCACTGTATAATGATTTGTTAACGTTAAATACAAGTTAAAATGAAGAGGAGTCGATAAAAGTTATTTTATCTTTATTCAAATTTAGTTGTTTGACGTATTTCCTTGACTAAATAACTGATTTTGAACATGAGAAGTGCATCTGTTCGAAAGTTTCTGCAATTATTTTTGACTTTTAAATGTTGATTTTTTCTCTCACCTTCAAACTAAGTAATTCATTAAAATAGAAAGCTATAAGAAATACAACAAACAGAATAATTCTTAGACCAAAGAAATTCTTCGAGAGATCTATTAGTGATCTCTTTATGATGTATGTAGATTCGATAATCGAATAATATTACCGCTAAAGATCATCATTACTACAAAGATGAATATTAGAAGAACAGATGTTATAGTTATTCCAAACTAAAATAGAAATATTTTGTTACGTAGTCTTTTTACTGAAATTAAAAAGCAAGTAGCTGATCCAAACACTGACGACATGAACATTACAAGAACATCTTTCTAAGTCGAATTCTTGAAGAACTTGTTCGACTCGATTTTATCGAAAATCTTTTCTACCGGATAAAACATCGAGTAATATCGATTTACCGCAATTTGATGGATCTTAAAAAACAACACTTTTTAAAAACATTATTTCCTTTCTTCTGTTTGCCCATGATATCATTCATTCCTCAAGTAAAACTTTCCGAAATTGTATTCAATGTTATGAAATGATAATGTACTTAATCGTGAAATGCTTGAATTTATATTTAATTTTGTCTCTTCAAGCTAGTCAATCCTTTTAACTATGTTTAGTTGACATTGTCGCGAAATATATGAATTTCTATGGGTTTAAATATTGAAGGTAAATTGTTTTTACGACGAAGCAAAATATGTATCATATTGAATTGGTAGACTTTAATCTGCATTACACATCGACTTATAGTTGATTTACAATAAGATTTTGAAAAACATTGCGTATAGTACTCTTCTTCGAAAAACCTGAGCTATAGAAAAATATATACTTTTACCTAATCGTCAATACAATCACAACGATTTATAATTACATTTCTTCATAGAAATGATTCATTTCGCGTATTTTCTAACTCGTGATTTATCATGAAAAAACAATGCAGTTTTTTCTCCAACATATGTATTTAAATTGCGTCATTTATTTAAATATCGATTACTATTGCCTTCGAAGCGTAACATGAATAATATATAAGTAAGTTGGGAAAGGCCAACTATTCATTTTATAAATATGAATCGATGAACTGATGAAATCAAAGTAGTGAAAATGGCAATTTCTGGTCGCTCTTCTTTAAATGGATGTGGTGTTGTGTTGGTCAATGTTGGATACAGTTTGTTTTGTCTTTGGTTCTGTTCTTTTTTTTTATTTGGGGTATATGTTCTGCTGTATCTTATGCGAAGATTCACAATTTAAGAAAAAACCATAATAATACCACATGTCAAACATTAAATTACACATCGTTCACACACACATGCCAAGATTGTAGTCAGGATTGTTGTTTCTATTATAAATGTTACGATATAACAATATTAGCTACGTATCCAATTTCAAATAAGACTTTAATAACAGGTGTTTTTACAAGTTTTAATAGTGGAAATCAATATGAACAATCACAGGTAATTATTATTAAACTTTGTTTTTATTTTCTTTAAAACAAAACATTTCGACTTTTAGATTGGCAATAATTATACATGTTTTTATCATAAAACCAATGTTACTTTATTTCGTATGGAACTTTCAACTGGAAAGTCAAAATTAATCCAATTTTCTATTATCTTTGGATTTGCTGGTATATCTATTCTATTTTGTCTTTTGGGTTTATTTTGTATCTTAATAAGTAAAATTCATTGTGACTGCTCATTATTCGTCGAAGTTATAAAACGAATTCTCGCTCGATTCAGAGAAAAAAAAGATCTTCAACAATCAGAACCTCCTATGTATTCTGATCTAATTATCAAATTTTAATATGAGAAACAAAATATTATTTTATTCTTTTCGTTTTTAATAAACTAAATAAACCGAATTGAATACTTAACGAAATAGAATAGAATGGAAATATTTGATTTGATTGCCTTTTGTCAATGACATCAAAGCAAAGAAAAATAGAGATGAAATTGTTTTGAACCAACCATATCTTCATAAATGATTAGTTTAGTGACAGTTCCATCGTGTTGTTTCTCGTGTAAAATCTTGAGTAACAATGTTTAACTTTTCATATTGAATAGTCAAATACGTAATTCAAACGAGGAAGATGTGTTTTGTGACATGGAAATCTTTCAACATTGGAAAACATTTCGATATTCGAACGAAGAATTTATGTTGAAATGGAATTACATCTTCTACCCGCAATTCAGTAACACAATCACATTTCATTGAGGGGAATTCATTTCCAATTGACCTTGATGTAACAAATTGAAATGGAAGTGTAAATACGTGATATGTATTTTCGAACAAAGTTAATAAAGGTAAATAGATTGTTTCTGTATATTCTATCAAAGATCCGTAACAACGTCTCTTATCTTCATTTCGAATCACTAATTTTCTTATTTGTTCTTTGAAAATATTTCGAAAAGATCAAACGTAAAAAATGATCGCCATGAAAATTTAAAATTTCCAATTGAGATAAATTTAGATAATGACTTACAGCAATAATAATTACGTTCCAAATATTCCGATTGAACAACAAGACTTTCCACATTCACATCAATTTCACGTCAATTTAGTAGAGAATTTTTCATTTGGAACTAAACGAGATTCATCTTTTATGTTCATTAACAACAATGAATCTTTGATCAATATTTTGATCTTTTGATATTAGTGGAGAATCACGACAAAAATAGAAATAAACAAACATTTTTCTTGGCAAAATTTATTTTTGAATAGAAAGAAATTGAAATATTCGTTATTGATTGTGAGTCAATTGAATCAGAGTAATTGTATCGGTGATATTCAATTGAATTTGAAAATTATTAATTGGAACAGTTGAAGTATGTAAATCTCCATTATTATCGAAGGAATAGATCGTTGCATTTGAACCTTTGTAATCCTCAAGAAGAGTAAGAATAACTTGTTGAGGTGGTGGATTTAAATCAGTTTGCGTATGTGAATTCCAACTGGCTACGGCTAACCAAACCATAATAAAGAAATCTTGATTTCGTTTTTGAAAGATCATATGTCGAATATTGGAAATATTTCCATCGAAAGCATAATTAAATGAATCGGTTTCGAATTGTGAACCTCGATCATTTAATAATTGAATCAATGATTTGATTATTTTCAAAGCTGGTTTATCCGTTAGATTAAATCGAACAATTCCATAATTGGCTTCTGCACCCTCGAATCCTTCGTCAACAAATTCGTAAATACAAGTTCGTTGGATTCCACGTCGAAAGAATTCAGCTAATGCTCGAGAAATATATTTGCCTGCAGCTTGTTCCGAATAACCACCTTGTGGAAGAGAATTATGACGACCAGTTTCAGTCATATGTGTTGCCTTTCGAGATGGAGATTGATATTGAACTTGAAAATTCAAATACGAAGTCAAACCAGAACCGACACTTTGATCTAAATCATCGTAATCAGGCCAATATTTTTGATAGACATGTAAATTTGGATGATCATTATATTCATCTAAATTGCCAACAGCTTCGAATGCTCCTTGTGAAGTTAATGATGGAGCAATTACTGGAATATTCTTTAGTTCTGCATCAGATTTAACTAAATCCCAAAGAATTCTCGAATAATTCTGAAGTCTTTGAACCCATTCTGTATCAGGACCATGTTCAAGATCGTATTCATTTGGATTTTCAATGGTAACAACAGCGGGTAGAACTTGACTTTTCATTTGATTGACTTCATCGGGAATATTCGATAGATTAAATGGAGCATGTGGACCTGATGGACCACGACCAAATAACATATTTACTTTAATACCAAAACTATTGAAAATATCCAAAATACTTGCATAATTTGTTGGATAAGTTTCATCACGAATATAACGAATACCTGATTCATTTAATTTCAATTTCAATGCTGTATAATTACTCACATATTTGGGACTACTCCAATGTGTATTCACACAAATACTTTCAACAAATGAATCTGCAGGAACTACAACTGGACCTAATTGTCCGTTGATTTCAATGAAATTCAAGAGCAAAAAAACCAGACAAACGATTTGCGAACCCATTCGATTTTCTTCTTTGTTCTTTTTACTTTAAATAGTCAATCGAAAAAAAAAAGAAAACGCAAATAAATATTTTGAGGGTGTGAAAGTGACCAACTGACACACATCTGTATTTGGTTTTCAGTCAAGATGTTGTCAATCGTTATTTTGTTGTAAAGCAAATCGTTGTACCCGATGATTAAAATGATCAGTAACAAATAGAGAACCTTGTTCATCCGACGAAATCGACCAAGGAAAATAAACTTGATTGAAATCATTTGCTTGTGAATCTCCAATTGAAATCGGAATACCCTCTTTCGAGTCTTTTGTCCATTTCATTAATCGATGTTTGGAATAATCAGCAACATAAATATTTTCATTGGAATCAACATAGATTCCTCGAGGAAAACATTTCGCAACAACAATTCCATTTTGACCATCTTTTGCCCATTTGAGCACACGAAAATTGTTTGAATCGGAAATATAAATCGATTGATGTTGATCAACAAATAGATAAGTTGGTTCATTCAATTGATTTAAACGTGAACCTTTACCATGACCACCAGCTACAATTTCACATTGATTTTTATTATCGATTTTATATTTGAGAATTTGATGTTTCTCTGTATCAGATATATAAATTGATCTTTGATTATCCATTGCAATTCCCCAACAACCGATATTATCAACAAAGATTTCTCCTTGATTGTCTGGTGACCATTTCAAAATTCGTCGATTTCCTCGATCACAAATGAAAAGTGAATTGGTTTGTTTGTCAAGAAGAACATCTGTTGGCAATGATAATTGATTCAATTGATTTCCTTGACCTTCAAGACCAACGAGAACATCTCCTTGTGCTTGACCGATTTCCCATTGAATAATTCGATGATTTCCCCAATCGGCAATGATCAATCGTTGATTGTCAATATCAACAAATAAACCATAAGGATAATTCAATTCATTCGATTTATTTCCTTGACCATAACCTCCAGCAACGACATTTGTAGTTTGAACTCCTTCTACCAATTTAAAAACAAAAACGGATGAAACAATTCAATTTTTGTTTGAAATAAATTTACTCATAACTAAATGTAGAACAGCATTATTATTAATTGAATAACTGGCTAAAGTTCGATTGTTGACAAGTGATTCATTGTTAAAAACTAATCGTTGTAAATCAATTCGAATTGATTCTTCTTTTTGAATTTGATTTTTAACATTGAGAATTGTGTCTGTGGATTCAACTTGAATATTTATTGATTTACCATCGAATGTTCGAATTTGAATTTGCATTGTGTCTTTTTCTCGTTTTAAATACTTTTAACTCGTCTTTACTTGTATTTGTTTATTTATTGATAACACAACAAAAGATTACTTAAGTAAAGAAAAAAAAAGGTAAAAATTTGTCTCTTCTAAATTAAATTCAATCATTTCTTAAAAGAAGTTCTTCTTCTAGAACTTGTTTACAATTCTCTAAATCATTTCTACAACATGTTTGATTTTCACATAATTTATCTGGACAATTGACTAAACAATTGATTTTATTATTTCCTAATTCGGTGATTTCTGATTCATATTGAATTGTTGTTGAATGAACTCCAATATCATGAAAGAATTTCTTGACTTTAGTTGCAACAGTCATATAATCAGTAAGAGATTTTCTTCTGAGATGAGCCGTTGCAATGATGGCATTACTATTCAATCTCCAAATATGTAAATCATGAATTCCTTCGATTTCGGGAATTTCTTCTAAAAGTTTTTCTTTCAACGAATTAACTTGAATATTATTTGGAACTGTTTGAAGAAGAACATAAGTTGTTTGTTTTAAAAGAGGAATCGTTGAAATTGTGATGATAATAACAATCAACAGAGATAGAGTTGGATCAACATAAACTGTCCAATGTTTTTTATTTTCTGGATCATGTGGAACAAATTTAATGATGAGAGAACTAATAATAACAACAACTGAACCGAGAGCATCGGCTAATACATGAAGAAAAACACCATGCATATTCATTGATGCAGATTTCTTTTTCTTTGGTTTCGATTGAACAGCTGATTCAACGATAACTTCATCGAGAGCACGTAAACTATGTCTTCGAAAATCAGATGATTCTGTAATAATTTCAATTTGTTGTTGTTCGTTGTCATTTTCGTTTTCATTTTCATTTCCATGTGAATGACCATGAAAACCTTGAAAAAGAACTAAACCAACGAGATTAATTCCAAGACCGATCGAACCAACTAGAAGTAAAAGATTAACATTGTGAATTGGTTCAGGTTCAATAAATCGTTCGATACTATCGAAAACAATGGTTAAACAAAGAGCGAGAAGAAAAACAGTATTAATATTGGCGCCAACAACTTCAGCTCTAACCCATCCGAAAGTATTCATATTTGACTTTCGTTTTGCAATTCTCACTGCAAATAAACCGATAAAAAGTGAAATTAAATCAGATAACATATGAAATGCATCGGCAACTAACGCCAATGATTTTGTTAAATGACCAGTGATTAATTCGATAATAAAAAAAGAAAATGTAAGTAAAAGCATAATTAAAAGACGAAAGGTTTTCGTCGAATAAAATCTTGTTGAATGTTGATGATTATGCGTATGCGAATGCGAATGCGAATGTATTTCCATGATTCAGTTTTTTATTTTGTGTTGTTTCTTTGACAAAAAGATTTGATATTTATCAGAATGGCACCCCCTTCTAGTACGACCTCTGTGTGTTGTTTTTATGTGTGTGTGTGTGTGTGTGTGTGTTTGGCACCCCTGTTCTCTCTCTCTCTTTCTCTTTCGAAGCGATCTTTGTCGATGACGCGAAGCGACACCCCTGTCTATAGAAGAATGATTTGTTTTCTCTGAATGCACCCCTGTTTCTTTTTCTTTCGTGTAACACGAGATTTATTTAGTGTGAAAAGCTTTTTGTTAAACAAATAAGACCAATGATCGAAATTAAACCACAAAATAAACAACAACTTTTCATTAATCGATTCGATGTGTTCGAATGATTGAATTCATTGGGTAAAATATCGACAAATGTTATATAAAAAAATGTTCCACAAGAAAATGCTCGAAGTAAATCATTGACGATTTCAATCGATTTATTAGCTGCAAATACTCGTTGCATTGTTAACATAACAACGATTCCAAATGGTGTCGAACATGAAAATACGAAACAACACAAATAAATCCATCGATGAGTTCCTTTCGACATTAATTTAAATGTAAAACTGAGTGCAATGATTGATTTATGAATGAAAATTGCGAATGATAATTGAATGACAGTTGAATTATCTCCGAGAGAACCAATGGCGATGCCTTCGAAGATCGAATGAATGACTAATGAAAACATCATCAATAGATTTCGATTCATTGATAAATCTCCTTCAGCTGTTTGAATTTCATTCGATTCCAATAAACAATTCGTTTTTTTCTTTTCAATTTTTGATCGAAATGTTAAAATACTTTGTTCGAGAAAAAGAATCAGAAAAAATGAGAAAACAATACAAATCTCGGCAATTGGATATTCGTTTTCATTTGGATAATTAAATTTGCTTTTTAATGTTTCATTGATATGATGAACGACATCGGGATATAAATCTAATAAACAACCACCGACAAACACACCACCACCAAAACAATTCAAATTACTGATGTAATTTCGTTTTGAATTTGATTTTGAATGTTTTTTATTGAACCATGACGAAATTAATAGAGGAATTATACAAAAAATAAATGTTGAAATCAAATAAAACAAAGCAATCAATAGTTTTGTATGGAAAATATCCATTGATCAATGAAAACGAAAAAGGTTCACATACGTATTTATAGTCAATTCGATAAGAATCACTTTTCGGGGGGTAGAAATGTTTTTTTACAGGCGAACTATTTTAACATCACCCCTGTAGATACCTGTTTACACATTAGATTTTGCCCTTGACGTGTTCGAAAGGGGTGCGAAGCATATTCATAACGAACAGGGGTGCCAAGCATTGCATTTGCTTTATAAATGATTCGTTCGTTTCATATCAAACTTTAATTAGGAAAACAAAAAAATGTCTCCACATGATCATCAACATGAACATTCAACAAGATTTTATTCGACGAAAACCTTTCGTCTTTCGGTGATGCTGTTACTTACACTTTCGTTTTTTGTTGTTGAACTTGTCGTTGGAAATATAACGAAATCATTAGCATTAGTTGCCGATGCTTTTCATATGTTATCCGATGTCATTGCTCTTTCCATTGGTCTTTTGGTTGTTAGAATGATAAAACGAAGAACGAAAAAAAATACGTTTGGATGGGTTAGAGCTGAAGTTGTTGGCGCCAATATTAATGCTGTTTTTCTTCTCGCTCTTTGTTTAACCATTGTTTTCGATACAATTAAAAGATATATCGAACCTGAACCTATTGAAAATCCAACTTTATTACTCATTGTTGGATCAGTTGGTCTTGGAATTAATCTTATTGGTTTAGTTCTTTTTCAAGGTTTTCATGGTCATTCACATGGAAATGAGGATCAACCACAAATTGAAATTATTGCAGAATCTTCAGATCTTAGAAGACATAGTTTACGTGCTCTCGATGAAGTTATCGTTGAATCAACTGTTCAATCTCAACCTCAAGCTGACGAACAAAAAAAGAAACCAAAGAAGAAGAAATCTGCATCAATGAATATGCAAGGTGTATTTCTTCATGTGTTAGCCGATGCTCTCGGTTCAGTTGTTGTTATCATCAGTTCTCTCATCATTAAATTTGTTCCACATGATCCAGAAAATAAAAAACATTGGACAGTTTATGTTGATCCAACTCTATCTCTGTTACTTGTTATTATCATCACAATTTCAACGGTTCCTCTTTTAAAACAAACGATTTCTGTTCTTCTTCAAACAGTTCCAAATAATATTCAAGTTAATTCGTTGAAACAAAAACTTTTAGAAGAAGTTCCCGAAATCGAAGGAATTCATGATTTACATATTTGGAGATTGAATAGTAATGCGATCATCGCAACTGCTCATCTCAGAAGAAAATCTCTTACTGATTATATGACTGTTGCAACTAAAGTCAAGAAATTCTTTCACAGTGCAGGAATTCATTCAACGACAATTCAATATGAATCAGAAATCGATGAACAAGAAAAAGATTGTTTATTGTATTGTCCAGATGAATCATGTGAAAGTCAAACATGTTGTTCCAAAGATTTAATTCGTACAGATGGAATATCAAAGACAACTAATAATAATCAACAACAACACGTGAATATTGAAATAGGCCATAACCATGCACATTCGAATCAAGGATTTACTTCTGAAAAGTTTTGATTTCTAATTTTATGAAATTTGTTTTGTATAAATAAAATAAAATAAAATGTTGAGGGTGTTGAAAACAAAAATTCTAAAAGAAGTGAAATGTCTTTTTCGTGAATTGTATGTTAAAGATTTTGTTCGAAGTTATCTTGTTGATGGAACAGCTGTATTTCTCGTAGAACAACTTCAATTGAATAGAATTCGTTATATTCTTAACAGAGTATTTTTTCCTAATAAACAAAAAGTAACAAATGGTAAATTGTTTGTTCGTTCGTTCGTTGAAATTCGATTGGATTGAAGTAAAAAAGAAGAAAAAATATGCGATGAGTGCTTTTTGTTAGTTTTTCAATGTCATTTTTCAATGTCAGAGAAAACGAAATGTGCGATCGATTGAGTAACGATATTTCTCAGACGATTTTTCGTTGGTTAATTGTTTCGACATTGATTACAATTTCGTTATTTTTGTTGTTTTATCCGAATGATTCGATTATTGACGATCGAATTCTAATTGAAATTGAAAATGATTCGAATGTATCGAGTCCAAGTGCTGAATTACTTCGGTTCGTTGCTCAACTGAATCGAAGTCTTTTTCATGATCGAAATTGTCGAATCGAAGTTTTCGGTGGATTCGAAGGCGTTGAACAATCTTATATCAGTGGTGTTCTCTTTCGAGATATTCCTTCGTTATGTTCATGTTATTTACATTATCAACCATTAAATCAATTTCCATTGATAAAATCAAATTCATTGAATGTTTCTCGAATTGTTTGGTGTGTTTTATCATGTCCAATTGATGTTATTCAATGGTGTCAAAACTTAACACATAGAATTTATTGTCAAACTTCTGTGATTCTGATTGATTTGTTAGATGAAGCTTTACATTATAATATCGATCATTATCAATATTTTGCTGCTGTTTTTCGGAATTATTTGAGATTTGATAGTGGAAATTATTTAACTTATTTAACTGAAGATCTGAGAAAACTGTCGAAAAAAAATGAATCATTGGATCGAATTTTAGATTGGAATTTAGTCATTGAAATAATGAAACAAGAATGGACTAAGTTTAATTTCGATTTCTACAATATTTCCAATCAACCAAATGAACATTTATTAAATCAAATTAATCAACGAATTGTAAAACGAATTTTAATCGATAAAGAACAAATTCGTTTTCATCAATGGACAAATTTAGATGAACAAATCGAAGAATCGAAAGGAATGAATGCAACAGTTTATTGGTTTCCAATTGGATTTACATTTAATTATTTATATGATGCTTCCCGATTGAGTAATGGTCCATTGAGTCAACGAAATCTACTGTGGTCTTGGATGGGTTCATTCAAAGAAAATGAAAGAACCGATATGTTAAATCGATTTCTACAAAATGATTCTCTCGCACATTTTATTTCTCAACGAGGTTTCTTTCATCGAACTGATGTCAATGGAACGACATTTGTTTTTATGGAATATACAGCCTATTTAACTGATACTCAATTTGTTCCTTTACCACGCGGTTATTCACCTGAACAATATCGATCATTTGAAGCCATTCAAAGTGGAGCTTTTCCCATTGTCAATCATATTTGGACACAAATCGATCAACAAATTCATTTTCAACCATTAGCTTATCTCAATGTTTTAGGTTATGATCCACCGACTGTCAACAATTTCTCAAATCTGCCTGAGAAATTACTCGAATTAAGTCGTTTACCAGCTCAATTACTCGACGATTGGCAATCGATTATGATCAATCGACATGAAATTATTATGAATACTCTAACAAGACATTTTGCGAATGTTGTTTGTCAAACAACGAAATCGGTTTTTCAAAAGAAATAAATAAATACCCATGTTCTCGATTTTTAAAGAAAACCGTCGGTTAGAATATCTCATAAGAGTGTTGATTTTTATCAAAAAAATTGCTTGCAATGTTTCGAAATTTGTTTTCTAAAAATCTCTAAAATTCATCGTCGTAGGTTCAAAGACTAGCAAATCAGTATTTTTTCTAGCGGCACCTTTAATTAATATCAAACTCAAAAATGAAGCAAATTTGAGCGATGTGGCTAGCACCAGTGGCTTCAGCACGCTTACAAATATAAGGAGACCCGATTTTGACTCAAATTCTGATAGTTTTCTAAGATTAAAAAATAGAATTATCAGAGAGTAATAACGAACTTCTAATAGAAGAATATGTCGTTTCAGCAGGAAATCGTTGCCATAGATTGGACGCTTTTACAAATCATTGTTGATCAGTGAAATGATCTAAGATTCAATAGATGAATTCAATTTGAGTAATGTTTGAGATTGTGAAAAGATGGATTTCGATTGGTGTTTGCAACTGATGTCGCTCTCCGTCGATAGAATGATGTGATGTTTCACTTGAATAATTTTATCCGTATAGATTTGAGAGGTTATTTGTCATTTGCGTTGTTGTTGCTGTTTTCATAATTTTGTTAAAGTAAATCGATGAGTGAAGGAGAAACGACATTAATAATGATATTAGGACCAACTTTGTCGTGTTATTGGACAAATATAAGATCAAACAAAGTTTGCATTGGTAACTACGGTAGAAGAAATCAATTGTTTTGCTTGTTAATAAATAATCTAAACTTTCGAAAAGGTTTTCTCTGTTGATATGATGATTGGTGGATTTGTGTTTACGGTCAGTCAATCATTTTGGATGTTTGGATGTCTTTTAGAATATTTACTTGGAATGTTCATTATTGAAAGATTTGGTTGGCGAATATTAACAATTATTTTTCTCATTCCAATCTTAATTGTTTATCTATTAATTTAATTCCAGTAGAGTTGATGTTGAGAAATGTTCTTGTTAAAAGAATTGACTCTGTTTTATAGTTTATCCCTGAATCAGTTCGATATTATCTTGCAAAAGAAGAACAATAAAGAACTGAAAAGATTGTCAAAGAATTGTCAATTGCAAATGAATGTGAATTGCTTGTTGGTCATCTCGTTGATATTCATGCTAAAGTTTATTTTCAAATGCAAAAAAAAATGTCAATTTGAAATCTTGTGTTAAAATGTTTCAGGACGAATGTGGTTCTGTGTTTCATATTCTAACGAATATTTCTTTAATTACTCAAAATCAATCGAATATCCGTTGTCAATTTGTAACAACAAGTGATTATTTGTCATTTCTGTTCACAACATCGGGTGAATTGTTAGGAATTCCATTATTATTACGGTTTCATCATTTGTTACCTCGTCGAAATATTTGTTTGATCAATTTCTTTTCGGTGACATTATGTTTTGTTTTCTTATTTTCGATTTCTGTCGATCATCGTTGATTAATCAATTTAGTTTAATCTATTTATATACAATGGAAGTTTATCCAACTGTCATTCGAGCAATTTCAGTTGGTTTTGGTTCTTCAATGGCAAGATTCTTTCTTTGTTGTTATCATAATGTTTGTTATTTTCATTGGTTTAGCAACACTTTTAACATTTTTCTTACCAATTGAAACGAAAGATAAAGATTTACGAGTAACAATTTCAAATGTGACGAAAGGATACGAACAACTACCAAATTAAAAAAATAAAATTACCCAGAGTGTGAAAAATGTTTGTTGTTATCTGTTTGTATTTGATAGAAAGATAAGACGTTTGTCGTCGACAATGCAAATAAAAGTAAAAGTGATATCAAAGGTTTCATTTTCGTTTTCTATTCTTTGGACTTTGACTTCAATTCGTAAAGTTGCTCAATGCATTGTGGAATTTGTCATGAACCAGTTGTCGATGCACGTCGATTGTCCTGTTCACATGTTTATTGTTTGCGATGTATTTATTTGAAAGTTTCAAGTAAACGCAAGAATTTTGCTTGTCCAAAGAACGATGGAACTGTTGTTCAAGAAAATGAAATTGATTCTTTACCTGTTTTTAAGTGGACTGAGATCAAACAAGATGATGTTCAAGAAACTGACTCAAATCATCCGAGTGATCTCAGTAGTTTTCAAAATTTAAATTTAAATGAAAATGACTCTCAAAGTACAATTCGTGTTTCTGGTATACCTGTTAACATGAATTTACACGAAGTCAAAACAATTTTAACTGATTTATTTCAAAAAGTTGGCCCAATTAAAGTTAATCTTCTCTCTCTTTCGTATTTTAATTTGATCTCTTGTTGATTTAGATGAATACAAAGAGAAATGTTTTATCTATTTTTGTTCATAAAGATCAAGAAAATAAAAAATTGAAAGGTTCTGCATTGGTTACATTTGAAGATGAAGACAATGTTGAAAGAGCAAAGACAATCTATAATGGTTAGTTCAGAGATAAAAATCATTTTCATTCGAATATTTATATTCTAGGCAAATCGATAAGTCAATTTAATGGAGCAAAAATTTTTATTCAACCATATCAACCAAAAGTCAAAAGCGAAACTGAAACTGAAACTGAAACTGGTAGCAAAGAGAATACTCCTTCGAATTCAATATTTGTCAGTGGAATACCAACAAATATATCACAATATGAATTATATCGAGCATTAACGAGTCTATTTATGGACATTGGTCATATTAAAGTTATCTTCAACAGAAGAAAAAATATTTGACAAAATTAGATTTTCTTCTTCTTATTTTAGTTTAATCCAGAAAAGAAAAAACCATCGATTGAGCTATCGGATAATAATACTATTGCAAAAATAACTTTTGACAAAGAAGAATCAGCTGCCAAAGCTATTCAAACATATCACAGTTAACAAAAAAAAACGTTTCATTTACAAATCTATAACAACGTTTGACTTTTGTTTTGAATATTCTAGGAAAGAATATACCTTCGTTAAATAATTCCAAGATTTTTATCACAACATCAAAACCTCGACCTCCACCTCCATTTATCAATCCTACAAATGCAAATGGTTCTGGTAAATAGAGATCGTTTAGTACTTCGATTTCTTATTTATTTGGCTTTCTTTTGAAGATTCGCTTTGTATTGTCAGTGGTTTACCAACGAATATGCTTGAACAACAATTATATCAAAATTTATATAAAGTTTTTGGTTCAAAAGGTCAAATTAAAGTTCGATTTTGAACAGAATAAATAGACGAATTCACGCGTCGATTGATTTTCTATTTTAGGAGAATTCACGAACAAAGGAATCGTTAATTACAATTAACAAAGGTGATTTAGTTGGAACAGCAAATATTACATTTCGAACTGAACAATTTGCTGATGAAGCTATTCAAAAATATAATGGTTTGTTTTTACTTTCGATGTCAAATATCTTCAAATCATTGAGTCTCTTCTAGGACAACAGGTACCTATTTTCAAGAATAACAAAATATTTATCAAAAAATCCGATGCAACACCAAAACTATATGGTCCTGGACCAAACAATCCAACGCCAATGCCGAATGAATTTCCAAGAGACATATTTGTTTGGTATTTACGTCAAGAAGGTTCTGATCCATCAAGAATTCAAATGAAATCAAATTCTATTATCGATGATTTAAAAAGAGCAATATTCAAAGAAGAAAAAGAAAGTCATTTTTATAGAGCTTTTTTTCAAAATCAACCAATGAACCCTGGAGACTTAGTTCCACAGCAAACAACCGATAGACGATTTGTTACGTTTAAAAAAATATTGAATTCCGACCCCCAAGCAAATTCAAATAAAAATTTTCATATTGTTGTCGATAATTCGAATATTATGATTGGTGCTAAAACAGTACCAATTGCAAATAATAAAACACAATTCAATCAACATGTTCGAGTTAATATCAAACGTCTCATTGGAGTTATTCAAAAAGATCGATTTGCTATTGAAATGAAATCAAGAATTGTTGCAGGAAGTATACCCAAAGGATCAATAAATACACATATACAAGATCAATGGACATCTTGTTCATATCGATGTATGTTTACCGAACGAATTGGAAAAGTAGCTCTTTCATTCATTTATTCACATTTCACTATATTTATTTTTTTTTCAAGGAACCTTTTGTTGATCAGGCTTTACATGCAGAATGTTTAGCATTAATGTTACATCATAAGAATTCAGAAAGCCAACAAGTTCTCGTTTTAGTCACAGGTGATGGAAATGATAATGATGGTCATACCAATTTTAGAAAAGTTACTGAAACAGCTTTGTTTAACCATTGGCATGTCGAACTTTGGTCTTGGAAATCGTCATTACATCATATTTATAAAGAAATTCAACAACGATTTCCAGATCAAATGAAAATCAAATATTTAGATTCGTTTAGAAGTGATCTTACTTTTATACAAAAAACAAATTCAAATGATTCAGAAGACGATGAATAAAAAAATATTTAAAAAAAACAGATTTCTTTTGATTAACATTGATTTAATAAAATTGAAATGTCATTTGAAAGTGTATTCACAAGAGTTAAATCGATTTTCGAATCATGATTAAAATCAGCTGACATCAATGATGTTGGATACATACCAACACCATACAAATCTTCATCTCGAAAGAATCCATTTCCATAACCAAGTAGAATACTTATTGTATTATCAGCTTGATTAGCTATGATCACATCGATATTTCCATCGGAATTGAAATCAGACGCTGAGATTGAACAAGGATTTCTTCCGACTTTGTATAGACTTCCATTGGAAAATGTTCCATTGCCATTTCCTAAGAATACAATAAAATGATTTTCACCTTGAATTGCAATAACTAAATCGAAATGTTGATCTTTATTGAAATCATTCGAAATAATCGAACAAGGTCCTTTGCCAACTGTTAATACTTGCTCATTTTCAAATGTTCCATTGCCATGTCCAATGAAAAGACTAAGCGTTGAACTTCCACGATTTGCTACAATTAAATCTTGATTTCCATCGTTATTGAAATCATTTAAAACAGCCGACGATGGACTCGTTCCAACTGAATACATTTGTTGAGATCGAAAACGTCCGTCTCCAGTTCCTAGAAGAACACTGATACTGTTATTTCCTTGATTGATAACGATCAAATCAAGTCGATTATCTTGATTTAAATCATTTGAAACAACAAAAGTGGGACGTCGACCAACGAGTGTTTTGATTTGATTTCGAAAGAAACCATAGGAATTGCCAAGTAAAACACTGACACTATTATTTCGTTGATTGATTGCAATTAAATCTAATGTTGCATCATTATTCAAATCATCGAATTTCACAAATGACGAACGATCTCCAACACGATATCGTTGGCTCGACTGAAATGTTCCATTGCCATATCCTAACAGAATTTCAATTGACTGATTGGATTGATCGTTGAGTGCGATATCCATTCGACCGTCGTTATTTATATCACCTAACGAAATCGAATTCGCACTGACATCGAATTGATGAATGAATTTATTTGCAAATCGACCATTTCCATATCCAATCAATATACTTAAACTACGATCACCTTCATTGACAACAACTAAATCCATTCGATTGTCATTGTTGAAATCAGATGAAGCAATACAACATGGCTCACTACCAACTTTATACACTTCATCTTCGACAAAGATTTCATTTCGACTAAGACCAAATAAAATATACAGACTGTTGTTATCAGCATCATTCATTAAAATATCCAAATAAGAATCATTATTCCAATCAACAACTACAATTGAATTCGAATTGATATTGTCAATCAACGAGATACGATGATTTGTAAATGTTTCATTTCCATTCGAAAGTAATAGAGTTAGACTTTCATTATGACAATGATTAATAATGAAATCCAAAGAGAAATCATTGTTCAAATCAGCAGACACAATCGAACATGGATTATTATCAACTAAATATCTTTCTTCTTGAGTAAATGTTCCGTTTCCATAGCCAAATAAAATGCTGAGATCATTACTATCGGAATTCGTTGTAATTATATCCAAATAGGAATCATTATTGAAATCAATGACAATCACAGACGAAGGATTGAAACCAACATTCAAATTCACTTGACAATCAAAGCTTCCATTGGCATTGCCAAACAGTAGAACAATTGTATTATTACGAGAATTGCAAAGAATCAAATCCAAATAAGTATCAACATTTAAATCTGCAGTGACAACTGAAGATATTTGAAATCCAATTGAAAATCGATATTGATCAGAAAATGATTTATTTCCATAGCCAAAGAGAAGACTCAAATCATGACTACCACCATTAGTCACTAATAAATCGAAATAAGAATCTTTATTGAAATCTTGAACGACGACAGACGATGGATTTAAACCAACATTCGAATTCTGTTGACTAGCAAATGTTCCATTGACAAATCCAAATAGAATACTAACATCATTACTATAGAAATTAGTTATGATTAAATCCAAAATTGAATCATTATTTAAATCAGCAGTTGTCACAAAACATGGACTCATACCAACATCATATGTATTCACATTGATTTCAAAAGACAACAAAATACTAATTGTATTTCGATTTCGATTGGTAACAATTAAATCTAGTTGGCCATCATGATTGAAATCTGCAGTTGTCATTGACGATGGACTGTCAATCGTTGTTAAGAATTGTTGCGATCGAAACAATTGATTGACTTTCGACAATAGAATACTAATGGTATTATCAGCTTGATTGACAACGGCAATATCAACATCAAAATCCTCATTGAAATAACCGACAACTAACGAAACAGGAGAACGACCAACATTGATCAATGTTTCAGATTTGAACGTATTCTCGTGATAATCAAGTAAAAGACTAAGCGTATGACTTCCTTGATTAGTGACAATCACATCTAACCGATTGTTTCTATTGAAATCAACTGTTTTTATTGAAGTTGGCGATTGATCAACTTGAAACAATTGTTGAAATTGAAATGTTTTATTTTGATTATTGATAAATAACGAGATCGAATTATCCTTGTAATTTGTAATGATTAAATCTGCATATTGATCATCATTGAAATGATTGATATCGATTCCCATGGGTTGATTTCCAAGATTATAAACGATCTGTGATTGAAATGAGCCATTGCCATATCCAAAGAGAATACTCATCGTATTATTCAATGGATTGATCAGAACGACATCTAATTTCTTATCGTTATCAAGATCACCAGTTGCTAAACAAGATGCACCATTGCCAGCTGAAGAGATGCGTTGAAGTTGAAACAATTGTCCACCAGTTCCAAAAAGAACACTAATTGTATTATCACCTTGATTTGTCACGACTAAATCGAGGAAATTATCATTATTTAAATTTGTTGATGTGACAAACGTCGGTTGATTTCCAACGGGATAAACAGCATAGACAGGTAACGTAGGAAATTGACCTTGCTCATTGACAAGTAAAACTGTAACTGTATTGAGACCATAATTGACAACAACTAAATCAAGACCTTGATTACCATCGAAATTACCCGATGTTATAAAAATAGGAGAAACACCTGTTTGATAACTTGATGGAACTTGAAATGTTCCATCACCGTGACCATATAAAACACTTATTGTATTACTCAATCGATTTGTTGTTGCGATATCAACGAAATTATCAGTATTAAAATCACCAATTGTTACGCACGATGGAGAATTACCAACTGATAATCGTTGATAATTAGAAAATCGTCCATTTCCATCACCGAATAAAATCGTGAGATCATTTGTTTTTGAATTACTAATAATTAAATCTACATATTTATCTTGATTGAAATGTGCAACCGCAATCGATGTTGGTCGATTTCCAACTGAATATGTGAATTGATCGGTCCATGTTCCATTTTGATGATTGATTAGAATACTTACATCATTACTCAAATAATTACAAACGGCAATATCAATCGATGAATCATTATTGAAATCTGCACAAACGAGTGATGATGGTTGATTGCCAACAGATATTGAAATCGGATCAGTAAATGCACCATTTCCATAGCCAAATAATAAACTCACCGTATTCGTATCTGTATTCGTCACAGCTAGATCTAAATTCGAATCATTATTCAAATGAAATGCAATTATTGACGACATATTTGTTGTCATTGGATAGTTCAATGATGAATATAAAACTCCATAGTTTGTACTCAGTAGAATACTAATGGTTTGATCAATCTGATTGGCAACAGCTAAATCTTGATTGGCATCATTATTAAAATCTCCAACAACCATTGAAATCGGTTTCTTCCCAACAGGATAAATCACTTGAGTCAGAAATGTTCCGTCTCCGTTTCCAAACAGAACACTAATTGTATTGTCTCCACTATTTGTTACAATTAAATCTAATTGATCATCTTGATTTAAATCAGTTGAAAGAACAGAACGTGGATTTGTTCCCGTTGCGTACGTTGATTGTGATTGAAATTGACCAAATCCATCTCCAAAGAGTAAAGTAATCGCATTATCTTGTTGATTCACTGTGACTAAATCAAGATTTTGATCGAAATTAAAGTCACCTGTGACACTTGACACAGGAATATTTCCTGTTTTGTAACTATATCGATTTCCAAAGGGTTCAGAACAGAAAACAGACAATGTTGACTTGTGCTTTTGTGTTGTGAGAATAGACGCAAGTAGAGTGACGGCAATGATCGATGTTATCAATAAGAGAATTGGAATCGAAAATCGTTTCTTATAAAACCAATGACGTTTTCTATTCAAATATTTTTTTTTCAATTTTAGAACAATGAAAATGAATTTCACGACAAACTTTAATTTGGGATAAAGTTGTGCACCTTCGAATGGTGATTCAAGTAGAATTTGTTGAGGTCTCAATTGTTTCAAATGAATGACATGAAGTTCAGGTGCAGGACTAAATTTCGATTGAACAACCATGTGTGTTCCTGGTAGAAGAAGAATTTCATCTTCATTATCGAATTGTGAATGATTTCGAATGATTCGTCCGTTAATCGCTTCAACAGAGAATAACGTTCGATTTCCTGAATTGCCTAAATACATGTTATTTTCGAGAACAGTCAAAGCCGTTGTACATGATGAGAATGCCCACCAAGTCACTCGAGTTCCACTTTCGAAATCTGCACTGGCATTTTTAGTAACACCACGCCAAACAGTTGACGACGGTGTACAAGGAATTTTAACAAGACCCGTTACAAATAATTTCAAATATTTAAAATAAGGTTTCAAATCTTGTCGATCACCATTTTTCAATGTTCGATTTAACATTGAATAGAGACTTCGATGTGGTCCAATCCATTCCATTGTATACAAACGAATCGATGCACTTTCATCACGTGTTAACCCATCAGCTGGAACTAATGATGTTTTATTCAATGCTTCATCGGCGTAACTTAAAATATCATAAACATGTTCAACTAATGGAAAACATGATTCACGAAGTGATACCAACGCTTCTTTTGCATAACCAACGATTGGCTCCATGTTTCTTGTTAATTCTCGTGATTCTAATCGATTTTCTTCTTTAATAACAACATCAATCACACGTTGATTGTGTATTTCACATCGTTGATCGTCGATTGTATCAAGTGTTTGAATGGCAATATCCATAGATTTCGAATTCGAAAGTCAATCTTCACAAAAATGAAATGTTTTTATCGAAACGGTTGAGTAAACATATCAATCTATTCTGTCCTCCATTCTCTTATCCAATAAATGCACATCTCATTTATCATCATCATCATTAATTACAACACGAATAAAAACGAACGAAAGACGCAAGACTTTATCTTCGAAGATTCGATCTATATGGTCACCACACTCTACCTCAGAAATTTCTGCAGGCAACTATGTACTGTTAAACAAAGAAAAATTGAATTTAGTGATTTATGCGATGAAATTATATTAATTATTTGCAGTTATTTAACTCCGCAACAAGTACTCAAAACATTTATTAATTTAAACGAACGATTCTATCAATGTATTGCTAAATATTGTCGAAACAATCAAATAAATCTGCATGAATTAATAATTAATAATTTTCGATTTCATAATCAAATTGAACATTTTAAGTCATTCAAATCATTAACTATTTATCCATCATTATTAGAAAGACCGAATGATACAACAAGTATCGGTTACAATAGAGGAGAATTAGTCGTTGATAAACCATTAGATTTATCCAATCATTGTCTCCAAATTTGTAGACTAACAATTTATGGTAACTTTATTCTTTCTGTGAAAGAAAGTCAACGAATGCGTCGAGTTCTTAATTTAACAATTCGTCATTTGAATATTGTTCCATTAGAATTTCTACAACGTATTCGTTTTTTTAAGATTAACTCATTCGAAGATCTGTCGAGAAACTCGACATCTAATTATTCGATTAATTCATCATCATTTATAAATTAATTAGAAAAGCAATTTTCAGAACTTTATTTTATTGGAATTAATCTTCAAGCCAATGATCAATCTTCTACGAATCTCGATCTACTTTTGGATCGAATTCTTTTTCAATATTTCCATTCAGTTCGAGTTATGAATCTTTCTGAAGAATTCAAACATTTGACTAGAAATCGATTATCAAAATCCTTTTTTTGTTAATTCAGATCCTCATGATTTGCTTATTTCTCGGTAATAAAAAATCTCTTTTTATTTGATTCCACAAATCATTTATTGACATTGCCTTTATTCCATTTGATTGTTCGATCAATTATTTCATAATTTGAAAACCAACGGTTCTTCGCACAATACATAGTAATCACAATGTTGTCAACTAGTTTCGCATGAACAAGTTTTCACTTGAGTGACGTGATTCATTATCAACGATTTTCGTTCTGTTCTGAATCGAATAGAATCATTTCGATTGGCGATGGTTGTATACGAGGGCAGTGCTTTGATTCAACGTATAAGCAAATATAATGACAGCTATTATTGTATTATCGAAAAAGTCGAGCTTTTACCGGGAATTATTCGTGTTTTTATTGATGAACGTGGAGATAATTCTCTTGGTATTTAATAATAAAAACAATGGAATATTTGTTAATTATTGTGAATTGATCCATATTTGTAGGTCGTATTCAACATCCAATAGCTTCACGTTTGTTGATCATCTGTGAAAATGCTTTATCAGAAGAGAAGAGTACTTTTGATGGCAAATTTGTTGTTTATGACGAACGTTGTCAATGTACTGGTAAATCTAATCTAGTAATTTGTCATTGTAATCTATTCTTTTGTTGATCATATAGGATATCTTGATTTTAAAATTGATAGTTCGCTCGAGAAAAGTGAACATATTATTGGTTTTAAATATGGTAGTGATGGTTATTCAACCGCAGAGTTATTCAAAATGAATCAAGAATTATTCGACAAATTTTATATATCAACATAGAGATACAAATATGTTTATATGCGATCATTTTCGTCGTTGAAACAGAATAATCGAAATAAAATCTCCTGAATTAATTTCATATTTTTCCTCGAATATTTTCTTACTTTGCTCTTTGAACTGTTTTTTTTAACTTGATATTATGCTGGTTACTCCATACAGTTGTATATGCTTCAATGATTTTGTTTTTTTTTTTGACTGGAGTCGTAATTTGTCATATGTGAATTTGATTGGTGAAGCACTCACGAACTACGTAGAAAAAGTTTGACCATAGAAAATTGTTCTTTGAACAGAAATTAGTCTGTTGAAATTCTAGGTTCACACTTTGGTTTTATTCACAAACAATTTGGAAAAAACATAAATAGGCAAAATCATCAATCAACTTTTGAAGTGTTCGAATGAATTATCGTTGAATTGGATATAATTCACAGCTAAGTCCAAAATGATCGCTGAATGCACAATCCGGACTGTCATGTACAGTTACTGATCCTCCTATTTTCAAACAATATATCATTCAATTGAAGTTAGGGAGAGAAAATACACTACCGATAGGCATCAAATCGACTTGATTACCATCGAATTCAAAACTGTCAAAAGTGAAAAAATAATCTAGACGTTGACTTCCATCCCAAGCTTTGTATTTATTGATGGAACCATCGCTATAATACGCTGCAATCAAATATAGAAAATGAATCAATTGATTGATTAAAGATTAGATAAATCATATATGAATTACTACTAAATGTTGACTTAGCTGATTGATTTTGTGAGGATGCCCATTCAAGAGCAAGGTCACGTACATTATTTCCTAAACTGTTTATGATCAATTGATATTCTCGTTGAGATTTGCCATTAATATTAAAGTCTCCACACAATAACAATGCTACTTTGTTCAATGAACCAAGTAGATTTTGTACTCTACGAAGAGCTTCTCCAATGAATTGAACAAGTTCACGTAATTGTATTTCTTGTGAATGACCTTCGTTTGTTGGATCTAAATGTGTATTTATTATGAGTAAATAACTTTCATCAATCCACATCGTTTTTGCATCCAATAACATATAACAAGAACCTTTTCCAGATCGTGTTTGACTATGATTGAATTGAAGTCTATATGTTGCTAAGACGGGTAATAGTGTACGTCGAGCTGCCAACCATAGACCTCCAGTACCTTTCCACCAACGAGAGACTACGTTTAACAATGAAGATGAATACGTATAGATATCAAATGCTCGCGTATGACTATCTGAAAACGTATCAACACAATTTTCGAACAAAAGAAAAGTTTAAAAATGATTCATTTTACCGATGAGTTCTCGTTCAAGTGGCCACAATGAATCACCCCAAACTTCTTGTAATGCAATCTCAAATCAAAAAGATTTTTTCAACTAGAAAAAGTTGAGTTGAACATACCACATCGTGTTGTGATGCAAATTGTCCTATTCTCGCAGCACGTGCAGCCTTCTCACAACAAAATTGTCGTTCATAAGTAGATAACGCAAGATCAGACACCATATAACAATTTAATGAAAAGACTTTCATTCCTCTTCGTTTGTCAACATATGTTTCATCACTTTTCAGTAATTTATCAGAGACATGAACACTACGTTGTGACATTATGATGACAAATTTAGTGACACGTTTCTTGTTTTCTCTGCAAATAAATTGAATTAGAAGAGTTTGAATGGGCCAGAGGTAATGCAGATACTGTTGAAATTTATCAATGAATATACTTAATACACTGTTTTAATGTTATTTCACAACCAATATCTTTCGTGACGTGTCGTCATTTTTCTTTTCTCTCACATTGACTCATTTTCTAACTATCAAAATGTAAATCTCGCATTTTATTGAAGAAACAAAATTGTGTGCAAAAATAATTGTTTAGTGATGTTACTCATTTAACAATTCGTCATTTGAATATTGTTCCATTAGAATTTCTACAACGTATTCGTTTTTTTAAGATTAACTCACAATGAAAATCCGTTGACTCATTCGAAGATCTGTCGAAAAACTCGACATTTAATTATTCGATTAATTCATCATCATTTATAAATCAATTAGCAAAACAATTTTCAGAACTTTATTTTATTGGAATTAATCTTCAAGCCAATGATCAATCTTCTACGAATCTCGATCTATTTTTGGATCGAAATCTCTTTGCATGTCTCTGTTCAATTCAGATTCTCATCATTTTTTTACATTAATCCACAAATCATATTAGGATCATTTGTTGACATAGCATCTTCTTTGGTTACATTACCTTTTTTCAAATAACACGTTCCACCATCATATTTAAACCACATGAAATGTGTACATTCTTTTGTCTTTGAACAGATTTTTGAACAATCTGTACTTATACTTAACACATTGGAAAGATTATTTCCTTTGAAATCACATGAATTTGCTTGATTATCATTATTCCATGTAATCGATTTGTTAATTGTAATATAATCATCAAAATATGCAACACCACATACTCGAGTTCGATCATTTACAAAAAATGCATCGTCTTTTGATATATTTCCACTTCGCAGAAAACATGTTCCATCATTGACATCAATCCAAGTAAAATGTGTACACATTAGATTATTATTACAAGCTGGACCACAACCTCGTGATGATGTTGACAAATTCAAAATTGAATTGAAATTGAAATCACATGAATATGCCCAATTTTTATCATCCCATTTTATTGTTCGATCTATTATTTCATCATTGGAAAATCTTGTTCCTAATATTGAACCAACGATTATTCCAACTATACATAGTACAATCAACATACACATTGGAATCACCAATCTCTTCTTTTTATACCATTCACGTTTTGCTTTTGGATAGAGATGACCACCTTCAAATGGAACTTCTAATAAAGTATCTTCAGGTCGAATTTGTTTCAAATGAATCACATGAAGATCATCGGCAGGCATAAATTGAGATTGAACAATTAATTGACTTCCTGGTAGAAGAAGAACTTCATCTTCTGTTTTATATTCTGAATGATCACGAATTGTTCGACAATTAATCGATTCAATTGAAAATAATGTTCGATTTCCGTTTTTACCCAAATAAATATTATTTTCTAGAACAGTTAATTCAGTTGTACAAGACATAAATGACCACCAAATCAATGATCGTCCAGGATGAAACTCTTGACTAATATCATTGTTGACTCCACGCCAAATAGTTAATGGTGGAGCACAAGGTAATTTAACAAGTGCAGTTAAAAATAGTTTCAAATATTTATGAAAAGGTTTTAATAGTTGTCGATCATTGGATTTTAGTGTTTGATTTAAAACGAAATAGAGACTTTGATTTGCTTGTTCCCATTCCATTGAATATAATCGAATTGATGCACTTTCATCGACAGTTAATTGATCAGGTGGATATTCAGGAGTTTTGTCAAGTGCAATATCAACATAAATCATTAGATTTGGAATTAAATTGGCTAATGGAGCACATGCTTTCGAAAGAGGTAATAAAGGTTCTTTGGCATATTCAAGAATAGGTTCGAAATTGTTTTGATTAATGAAAGATGAATGTCGTTCAATGATTCGATGAGTTCTTGATTTTGAGTATTGAGCTACATTTTGAGATAAATTCAATGCAATTTCTCTTTGTCTTCTATCGTAAATTTGTGGCTGATCAGTATCATACATTTGAATAGTATATTACAGTGGGAGAGAAATGAAGGCGTTTTTTTATACTTTTGAGTTTATTCAATGACGTAAAAGAAACAGTTTCTATCCCACGATCGATTAAAAATAGAAATGAGTCATTGAATTCATTGAAGCATATCAACAATTGAATCGATTGATCACATTGAAAACATGAATACGCATGAGAAGTCAAAATCAAAAACTGATCGAATCATTGAACAAAATTCATCAGTGATTAATGAAAACAATTTTGAACCGATTGTTGGATATGCTCAACAACCATTATTACCACTTTCAAAAGCTTGTGTTCCACTTATTCATATTATTCAAAATATTTTATTCTATGTTAATATTGCACTTCATAAAACTCAAGAAATTCCATCCGATGGGCTAACAATTGATGAAAGTGCTGCTATTCGATTATATACTATGGAATGGGAACAATCAGATCAAAGTCTCTATTTTATTTTAAATCAAACTTTAAAATCGAATGATCGACAATCGTTGAAACCTTTTCATAAAGATTTAAAATTATTTTTAACTGCACTTGTTAAATTACCTTGTGTTCCACCATTAACTATTTGGCGTGGAGTTACAAAAGATATTAGTCAAGATTTTCATCCTGGAAGATCATTGATTTGGTGGTCATTTATGTCTTGTACAACTGAATTAACTGTCCTTGAAAATAATATTTATTTGGGTAGAAATGGAAATCGAACTTTGTTTTCAATTGAATCGATTAATTGTCGAACAATTCGTGATCATTCAGAATATAAAACAGAAGATGAAGTTCTTCTTTTACCTGGAACTCAATTAATTGTTCAATCTCAATTTATGCCTTCAGCTAATCTTCATATAATTCATTTGAAACAAATTCGACCTGAAGATACTTTATTAGAAATTCCATTTGAAGGTGGTCATCTCTATCCAAAACCAAAACGTGAATGGTATAAAAAGAAGAGATTGGTGATTCCAATGTGTTTGTTATTGATGATATTAATTGCTTCACTAATAATCGGTGTTATTCTTGGAATTCGATCTCGTAATAATGGAAGAATTCGTGAAATAAATTGGATCGGAGATTCTTGGGCATATTCTTGTGATTTCAATGGAAATAATTTAACAAATGTAACAACTGAATCTTCTGCTTGTGGAAATGCATGTTTTGATAATTCAAAATGTACTCATTTCACTTGGGTAAATGTAAGTGGTGGAACATGTTTTATGAAAAGTGGAAATATAACAAAAGATGATGCGTTTGTGACGAATGATCCATCGATGTTATGTGGAGTTGAATATTTAACAGAGTATGTACTTGTCAATCGAAGTATAGATTGGGATGGAAATAATTGGGCTTATGCATGTGATTTCAAAGGAAATGATCTTTGGAATGTATTGAGTATTGCAGCGGATTGTGGTCTAAAATGTGTAAATACTCTGAATTGTAGTCATTTCTCTTGGACAAAATATGATGGTGGAACATGTTTTATGAAAAGTGGAAATGTAACAAAAGAAGATGCATTGGCAACAAATGATCAACTGATGATTTGTGGAATTCTATGACTTTATGTTTTTATTTGAAAAAGAAAAAAAAATAAAGTTAATTGTCGTGTGGTTGTTGACCTAATTGAAATTGTTGATCTTCATAATTGATTCTTTCAAGAAATTTGAAATCTAAAGCATCGAGAATATTGTTTTTATCTTGTTGAATTTGTTGTCTCATTGTCGATTCATCTTGAGGAAGATGTTGAAGTGTTTTCTCAATAAATTCCAAACCAAAAATTAACAAATGAAAATCTAAATGTTCGTAGAGAAATGGTGGTTCAATCTTATCTCGATATCGTTGTGCCCAATCAGTGAATAGTTGTTGATCATGATTCGATGGACAAAAGACGTGGATTTGTTCTAATTGTGGTTGTTCATAAACATCTGAATTTGAAATTAACCAGAAAAGATTATCTTGACAAGTGAATAGAGTGATTAATTTATCCTCATTGTTACGAATTTCATGTCGACAATCGTATTTATTTGTCAATGGACGAATAAAAGTGAGAAGACGAATATGAGGAAGAGAAAGAGGAAGATGTGCTCCGTCCATATCAAACAAAATCAATGACCAAACTCGAGTCAAATTATAGACTCCAGAAAAGATTATATTACGTACAGTTTCCATCTGAAAAATTCAAAGATTTTATTTTGTTTTTATTATGAAAATTGAAAATGACAAAGTTGTTGAGCTTTAATAAACATTTGTTTAGCTATTTGATGTTCTTTTTTTGAACTCAAATCCATTCCTAATTTGTTAAAATGATGAATTAAATCGATTTTCAATTTCAAACAAATTGTCAATAGATCATTTTCATTCGAGATAAATTTAACATTTTGAAATTGATTGAAAATTGACTTTTGCCATTGAATATCACCAATTACAAACAGATGATCATCATTTGAAACTTCAGATAAATATTGTTCACATTCACACAATTTATCAAATATTGAAAATGAACAAACAAATGGACAAAGAAGATCTTTTACTTTTTCTATTTGTTCATTTTTGGTTTTCAACCAAATGATTCTTGTTGTTGAATTTGACTTGGTGGTTTGACTATTGGCAAATTGTTGATGAACTTGTTTTAATTGTTGATAAATTTGTTTGGCTTGTTGTTCGTTGAATTGAGCTTTGATAAGATCATTCGATTGCAAAGCTAATTGTGCTTGTTGTTGATAAAAACGATAGATTTCATCGGATAATTGATAAATGAGATCTTCACCTGTGCCAAATGTTAATCGATTGTTGACTTTGTGTTTGTCTTCTTCCAAAATGAAAATCTTTTCGAATTGTTTTGATTGATTTTGAATCGATTGAGCGAATTGACTACTGGTAAATAGAAAATTAGTTTGACTTTGTAATTGATGTGGAAGATCGAAAGTCGAATGAATTTCAATTAAATCTTTGTTTGACGAAGAAAGAACGTTTAACATTGCAGAAGCTCGTTGATTTAAACGAGTTGATAAATCAATGACAATGAATGAAGAAGAAGAAGAAGAAGAATTTGTTGTTGTTTGTTGTTGATGTTCTCGTTTTGGCCAAAAATGAAAGAATAACGAAAGAAAACTGACGAGAGCAAATGTGAGAAATAATCGTGTGATTGTTGTTATTGCAACTGTTTTCGTTTGATGAGCAAATTGATGAATTGTTCTCGAACAATTATTTCGTTGAAACCATTTCGTTGAAATTCGATCGATTTGTCCTGATTCCAAAAATGAAAGAATATTGAAATTGAGTTCAGCCGTATATAACCAACCGTGTTTGACTGGAATCTGATAGAAACTATGACTAAATCCAAGTCCAACAGTTGTTAAATCACAATACAAATTTTGAATATGAAAAGCAGTTGAAATGTTACTCCAAAGACTTGCGTCGATATCTCGTTGAATTAAACGAGTGTAAACTTCATCGGGTGTTTTCAATGGAAAATAATCTTTTTTGCCTTGTGAAATTGAATTTAAATAATATTCTTCGATTTGTGATCCAACGAGAATTCCAATTCGATTCGATGGAATTCGTCCGTTTTTTATATCATCGATTCCCGACAGAATCAGTGGAGAATTATTTGTAACAATCATTGAAATTAATCCAGCTGTATGAACTGCGAGAAGAAATAATTGTAAAATCGATGAAATTTTGGTTAGAAAATGTCCAATCTTTGTTTTGACTTGAGGATGACTTTGACCAAATGGATTATAAATTGGATAACTAATCACAAGGAAAATACCGATGAATGAACAATTCTTTTCACTTTCAGTTTGTGGTTCAACAATCCAAATTAAAATATTTGTATAAGGAATTAAAATCATTAGAAATAACCAAAATGTCCAAAGAAATGGTTTCAACGGAAGAAGATAATCCGTTTGAATCGAATTCGGTTTTCGAATGACAATTCGATAGGATGCAGGTAGAATTGCAATGGAAAAATCAACGATTTGATTTCGTTTTGCATTAATATCAATACTACTTAGAACAAGATCGAACGTATCATTGGCAACACCTTCAACTAAATCATCATAACGAATCGTTGGTTTAGCCAACATTATCACAGGATCAAATGACATCTTATCTTGTAAATACAATAGAAAATCTTTATAAAATCCATCGAATTGATTCATTTCAATGGTTTCATAGTTGTTGTTTTTCATATTCTGATAAATTTGAAAAGAATCTTTCAAAATAATCGATGGTGGTGATTCAATAATTGCAATTCTCAATTGTTGACCTCGAATTGATTTATGGTCTCTTGGAATTCGTGTCGAATGTTTTGTCCAAAAGATTGTATTCGATTGATTTTTCAAGTTAATCCATTGAGTTTGATTGGAATTCCATTGAAGAACAGAAACATAATCGATTCCATTGGTTCGTTGAATATTTTTCATAAGATAATTTGTCTCTGTTGCACGATTAGGTGTTGTGGAATTAAATTCAATTTGACCAGAAACACCTGAAAATGACAATCGACGAATAATTTCATAATATTGTTTCGAATGATTGAATTGCCGATGAGAACAATGAGAAACATTGACAAATTCGAAACAAGACGATTGATTTGAACAAAGTTGTTTCAATGATAAAATTAATGACCAAGTTGCATCGAATGTATACAATGCATAGATACTAATTTCGTCGATTGTTGATGGACAACTTTCAATTTCATAAGTTTTCCATAATTGATAAAGTTCATTGAGAAGAATTTGATTTGAATTCGATTGAAATGATTCAATCGTGAGAAGACCAATGAGTTTGTCTTGTTCAGTTGAATTAAAATATTCGATTGGAATTCTTGTTGTTAAAATCCAAACAAAATCTTCACCTAAGAAATTCGATTCGAGAGCTTTCTGAAGAATTTCAATCGTTGAAATTTCATTTGCCCAAACGATGACAATTCGAGATAAACTCGAACGTAAACTTTTCTCAAAATCAATTTGAAAAGTTCGTTGATATCGATCGAATTTAATCATTTGAAAGATTTGAATTTTGATTTGAGTTAATTGTTGACTTAATAATTGCATTCCATTGTAACCAAATTCATCGTTTTCATAGATTATTAAACAAGATTTCCATTTTGTTTGTTCGAATAAAACTTTGAAAGCCAAAACAAGATTTTCATCCGACGGAGAAATTCGATAGAATGATCGATTGTCAATTGTCGAAAGATCAGGACTTGTTGCAGAATAAGAAACAACTGGAATTCCTAATCGATAGGCAAATGAAGATAAATATCGAACTTCATTCGAATAAGCTGGACCAACAAATCCAATAACATTCGAGTTTGAGACTTGATCACATGTCGAATTAAACGTTAATATTATTTCGTCATCAGTGAGAATTTCTTCGCCAATTAAAGATTTTCCATTGAATGTTAGATTCAATTGTTCACACAGACGAAAAGCTATGCGAAACATCGATCGACTTTGATTGATCCATCGAACACTTGCAGATGGATGTGGAAAAAAACCAAGTATTTTCACATCATCCGACGGATTTGTTACGATCAAATTCAGTTTATAGAGAAAAGCAATCAAAATAATTTTGATATGCATCACAAATTATTACTCATAAACAAGAAGAAAAACAACATGGTTGTTATATATTTTTACATAGGTGACGTTTTTCTTTACTTCCTTTTCTTTCCTCTTTTCTCACGTACGCCTACGGCATAGTTTTTATTTTTTTGTTTGAAATATATATTTGTATTTGCCGTATTTTAACGACATCACTATGATTCTTCAATTTCAATGACAGTCGGTTTTTTCTTTTGCATTTCAATTTTGATTAAACCATCTTGGTAAGTTGTCTTATAATTAGTGATATCAACTGGAGATTTCAATTGAATTAATAATTCAAATTGTCCACTTGCAATATCCGAAACATGAGTAACTAAAGTATTGTTATCGTCGATAAATCGATTTCGAACACCTTTAACAGTTATACAAGTTTCACTAAGGCAAATTTGACGGTCAGATTTCGTGACACCTGGAAGTTCCAGAATTGCAAAAATAGTATCTTCATTTTCGCAAAGAGTATAACGTGGTTGCCATAGATTAGAACAACCTTTCACAAAGCAACCAGCATCATCATAAAACAATTTCTCTGATAACATCAATTGACGAGGACTTTCTTCAAGATTTGTCATTTGTTTTCTATCGGCAAGAACAAGAAAAGGTCGAGTCTCATGTTGAACAAGTTGAATTTTGTTTTGAGATAAATCATCTATTAATAATTGTGTAAGTCGAGTGTTCATAAAGTGAATCATCGTATTAATAATATCAAAAGTTTTGCCCTGTTGTGAATATGCTTGTAATATATTCATAATTCCATCTAATGATTGGACATTCCATTTTTTAGCAGCAGAAGAACCCTTTTTAGCTAAAATAAAATGATTCAATTGGAAATTGTACCAATTCGAACAGAAAAATTTCACCGATTTTGTTTTTCGATTCGATACGAATTGTCTTTCATTTTCTGAAGCAGCAAAAATAGTTTTAACTTCATTTTCAATAACTTTATCGATATCATCAATTGTTTCGACATCATTTAAATTATGAACAATCATAATATATTTTTTACTTTCAAGATCTTTGCAATGTTCTAAGATTTTATTAATATAAATTTGATCTGTTGCACGTAAACGATTGACAACAATAATAACAACAGAACATAAATGAACGACAACTTCACGAAGAAATGCTTCCGTAGCTCGTTTATATTGAAGTTTTTCATTGACTACAGGTGTATCTGTTCCAGCTGTATCCATAAAAACAATATTTGTATAATTTTCTTTTCCAGCAGTGATCGATATTCCTTCAGTGTGAATTAATTTATCATGACGAAAATTAACATTACACAATTCACTAAGTAAAAATGTTTTACCACGATTATAAGCTCCGACAATTGCAACAATAGCTCCATTTTCACATATTAACGATCGATCTATAAGCATATTTTTATCGTCATATTTCTTCAATGTTATTTCCCATCCATGTGTTTGTAAATCTTCTAAACTATTGATACGAATAACAACATCATAAGGACCATCAACTGACCGATATTTATTTAATAATGAACGATTTCTTATATCTTTATTGAGAAGTGCAAGACCATCGAGAATAGTGCCGACAGCCATTCTTTATTTTCAATGTGAGTAAAGAATAAATGTTCTTCTTCCTTTTTTTCTTCTTATCTTCGTTTTCGAAATCTTTTGTTAATATTTACATTACAAAGTCTAAGTAAAAGAATTGTTCTTACTGAATCTTTTTTTTTTAAAAAGTATCTTGTAGAATGGCACTTTCTACTATTCTAAAAGATCTTAAACTTATGGGTCCAAATCTGCAAGATCAGTCAGCATATAATAGGTATAAACGAGACGCTGCACTATATGATGTTGTTATTCGAATTAATAGTTTAGAAGATTTGCAAACACATGGATGGGAAATAGCCGTTCAAAATTATAACGAAAAACATCTATCATTAATAAATACAAATTCTGAAATTAGCAGTGGTGTCGTTGTTGGGATTGTTGGAGCTTATAATCGTGGAAAAACATTTTTACTTAGTAAATTGTGTAATGTTAATTTTCCTCATAATAAATTGACGCATACAGATGGAATATCAATTACTGCTGGAGGAAAAGATTACAAAGAGATTATTTTTATGGATACAGCTGGAACAGATACGCCTATCGAAGGTGACAAACTTCGGTATAAACGAGCTACGGAAGCACTTCTTCGTGAAGTTATCGTTCATTTATGTTCTGTTATTATTATTGTTGTCAATCGTTTACGTGCAACAGATCAAATTTATATTGACAAAGTTTTGGAGTATTGCAATATTCAAGGACATAAAAAACATATTATTATTGTTCACAATTTGAACGATATGGAAACTACAATTGAGGTTGACAAGATTATTAAAGAAGAAATTACGGAGATTTTCAAGGCTTCGATTTGTGAAAAACAATTTCGAATAAGTGGGAAAACGATAAGTATTCCTTGTTACTTATCGAAATCATACAACTTTGAGATAAGTCATTTTATTTTGGCTAAAGAAGGATCTCAAGCTGGAAAGTTTTGGAATCAAAAGTCATTGGATGGCATTATGAATATCTTTCAATTGCCTTTAGATGTTAAACCAAGTTTTAAATTAATTAGTGCTATCACAGAATATTTCAATACACGAATTCAAGATATATTTCAAAATCAAACTAATCTTAGTATTGTTCAACATGAGACTAAACCATTTATTGTACTTGACGATCGCAAAGATCTTGAGAATCTTGATGAAGAGCCTCATACGTTAACACTTTCAGAACGACTTGTATACGATGATGGAGGTTATTTTATCAAATCTCGCAATGGTCAATGGGAACCTCGATACAATTTACATGAATATACAAATGGAATTCATGTTGTTCTTGAATTACCAGGTTTTAAAAAAGGTGAAGTCAAAACGTTGGTGACCGAAACAAATATTTCAGTTAGTGGCATTCGAGATTCTTTTGGAATACAGGCGCAAACAACTTCATCTACTCATGTTTCACAAATACCCACTGGTGAATTCAAGTTGAACATTCCTCTCAAATGTCCAATTGACAAGACAACACTTAAGATAGAACGAAACGAAGGAATTATTATTATTACAGCATCCAAAAAAAATCTTGATGCACAAGAAATTGAAATTTAACTAGGATTTATTTGATTTTGTCGTCGAAAAATAAACAATCGTTTTTTGATTGCTTGACGAAAACGATTTGATGAAATTAAAAATGTATAACAACTCATCTAAAAATATTTCTTTTTTTTTATTTTCAGTTAAAAAGAAACAAAAAAGGCTCGTACTGTATTAAATAAAATAACCATTTGACTGACAATTGTTGAAAAAAAATTTTCAGTTATTTTTCGATCATTATCTTTGGTAACATGAACAGTAATATACGTATAAGCATTATAAATTCCATAAGGAACAAAACTAACAATTACAAGTATAACTTGCATAAATGTCATTTTCAGTAATTGACGATCGACATGTGCGTCTAATAGAACAATTGTTTGATGAATATTTCGATAGGTTAACCAAGCAAATAGACACATTATACTAACTGGAATAATACACATAAATGTAAGAAGATAGATTGGAATATAAATACTATAATTCCAATTTGTTATTATACAACTATTTGTTATTGGAGATATATTTTGATAGAATAAAACAGGAATTCCATGACAAAACCAAATTAAATGAATGATAAAAACTATTTTATAGGCTAATTTTATTTGACTAAGATTTCGAATCCATAATTTCCTTGAAACAATCAAAAATTGATCGATTATTGCCAAACATGAGCAATTTATTGAAATTATATTGAAAACCAAAAGACAAAATTGTCGAATTTTACAGAAACTATTTGAAGTTCGAATAAAATCCATTCCAAAACCTGCACTTAAAATACGTGTTGGTGATGTTGGCAAAATAAATGCAAGATTATGAATCGAACCAATTAGAAAATAAAATGTACATGGACTTCGACGATAATTCACTTCACAAGAAAATATTAAAATATTTATTCCATTTCCTATTAAACCAATAGCAAACAAAAATATACCAACATATATACTCAATTGTGTTGTCACATAAGATAGACATATCATCACGAACACTCAACATTAAATGAAAAGATATTCTCTTTTATAATTACATCTCCTTTTCATCTGTCGGAAACATTCTTTTAATTCAAATTTAAATAATGAGCACTCTACAATCATCGAGTCATCATCAGACTATTTTTAAACTTTTCTAAGAAATAGAAGAAAAAAACAACAATTTCTATACGACGAAATTCGAGGCAATTGTCAACATTACTTATTTTCAAACAATTACACTTTAACAAACTCAAACAAAAAAATGAAACCGAAGTACATTGAATCATGAAATTCATCGAATGACCAATACGTATATATACCCTCAACACCCTCAACACGAATACTATTCGTGTTGTTCAACAGTAGAAACTGCAAATGTTACAATTACGTAGTTTTTATTTTGTTTTATTGAATGACATTGTTTTCAATTGAAAATAAAGATAAATAATAATTGTGTGTGACACGTTTACCTATTGATATGTCTGTCAATCTGATCAAAATTTTATTGAGATTTTAATTAAATGTGCGACGTTGTATTCTTTATTTTTTTTTCTCAGTTTTATTCAATCGCAATGGGAGATGAAATGTTCAATCTAATGTTTCTACTGATTTTATTGATAAATTTGTTATGTATTCAATGTAAATCATGTTTTATTCCTAAATCCTATCGAATATATATGAATTTGACAATGGATTATAACATGACAATAATAAAAAACACAATGAATCAAATGGCTGGATACGAATATTTAAATACAGTTTGTTTTCTTAACATCAATATTGACTACGAAACTCAAATGGCTGAAATTCTATTCGATGGTCAACCTGATAATTCGCAAAGTGATTTGTTGCTTATGGTAACTACAGTGATTTTTAATGAATTTGATATAAATGTCATGGTTGTGAATTCGTTACGATATATATGTATATCGACGAGTCGATGTCATTTCAATTTTCTATTCGAAAATATTGAATGGTTAATGGATGCTGAATATTCGGATTTAATTGAAAATCTTTATCCATTATTGTCAATGAATAATCGAACTGAAAGTAAAAATCTATCGAAGAATGACTATTTCAAATAACAATTCTTCTTTTTTTCTTGTCAAAGATGAGACTCAATGTTTTATCAAAAGTGGACAAGAACTTGAAATATGTTCAAGTGGAGTTTGTCAGAGTATTTATCATGTTGAACTAAACGAATATGAAACGGAATGTGAATTTTCGTATTCAAGGATCAATGCTAGTTTCGTTCAAATTACAACTTTGGTCTCTAGTTCCGATTCAAATGATTTACTCGTCGAGAAAGTCATTTCTCATCGATGCGAGTTTGATCAATGCAATAGTTTAGACAGATTGGATCAAATCAAAAATGTTGTCAATGAATTTTATAATTTCTCATTCATTTCTCAAATGTTCTTATTATCGAATCGCGAAGAAATAAAGACAACTAAATCTTGGAATGATGTTTCAACAATGGAAACTGTTTCATCAACTAAATCTTGGAACGATGTTTCAACAATGGAAATTGTTTCATCAACTGAATATTCAAATAGCTTCGAACATGATTCGTTGTCTTTTATTGTTTTCTTGATTTGTCTCGTCAAAAATTCTTTTCTAAAATTGTAAATGATCAAATATCGAATAAAATGTTCATGTTTGAATTTAATTTAAAAGTGCCAAACCAGGACCAATACTACTGATTGAAAACGATCCTATGACTGTAGAAGCATATGTTGTGACAACTAATTCATATGACAACGATGTTTGTAAGAATAGTCTCAGTAAGAATTGATGATTTCCAGCACCATCATCATTCTGTTGAAGTAAATTAACATTTGGCATAGATCGATCAAAATTATCTCGATAGATCAATCCATAGGAATCGAATGTACTATTACTTGTAATTGTATAATATCCATTTGTTGCTACAGTCAATGAGTAAACTTCATAGTAATAAATTATTCCCAATGAACAGTTTCCAATTCGACAATAATATGAACTCGAAGAACTCAACATTGATGAGAAAATATCTAAAATATAATTATACAAAAACACATGTAGATTTAGTCAATTGAATTGTAATTCTTTACAAGTATATGTTGTCGATATATCAAGAAAATACATTGAATCAGGACCTGTAACAACTATTTCAAATGATCCCACTTTATTTGGATCATACGTTGTTACAATCATTATATAAGACATGGATGCATCGAAGAACATATTCAATAAGAATTGTTTATTACCAGCTCCATCATCATTTTGTTCAAGTAAATAAACAGTTGGTGCATATGAATAGAAACTATTATTGTAAATGTATCCATACGTATCCAATAAACTACTACTTTTTATTGTATAATAACCATTTGTTGGCACATTTAATGAAATACTTGTATAGTAATACAATACTCCTGTTGCACAATTTGAAATACGACAATAACTTAAACTACTACTGGCGAGATATAATGTAGAAGTATCTAATTCAATAAATAGAACATATTCAAAAATGAAACTATACAATTTGTTAATAGAACTTACAACTGTATTTGATACCTGTTTGAGAAAAACGTATGTTCCCTGGACCATTGATTGAAATTGTGAATGATCCTGTTGTACGATTAGTTGATGTTGTTACAACAATCAAATATTGAATTGACACTTGTAAATAAATATTCCATAGAAATTGATTATTTCCACCATCGTCATTATTTTCCATAATCAAATTAACAGATAAAGCATTTGGATTAAAATTATCTCGATAGATCAATCCATATGTATCGAATGTACTATTACTTGTAATTTTATAATTTCCATTGATTGAAATTGTCAATGGAATGACTTCATAGTAGAGTTTGAAACTGTCACATGATCCATTAAGACAATAATTTAAATTATCAGAAGTCAACAACGATGAATATTGATCTAAGAAATATTCAAAAAGAAAATGATTTCGTAATAAATGAATCTGTTGTTTACTCGTTTGCGTTAAACTTGATGTAGAAAAGTTCATCAATCCAAAACCATTTGCAATAATTAGAAAATCTCCTACGACACGAGGGCCATTCGTTGTTACAACTAAAATATATTTGCGTGATGAAATCAAAGTTAAATTTAATCGAAATTGATTTTTGCCAGCATCATCATTATTTTGTTGAAGTAGATTTTCATTGGGAAGAGACGAATTAAAACTATTATTATAAATTGATCCATATGTATCAATATTACTACTGCTAGATATGAGATAATATCCACTTCTTTCAACATTTAATTCAGTCGAATAATAATAGAAAAGTCCATCGGATAAACTAGATCCGGGACGTTGATAAGTTAAACTCGAACTTGTTAATTTTCCATCAAATTGTGATGATGAAAGTTGTGGTGGTGATGAGTCACCTGTTGACATATTCACGATAGTATTTGTATTATTTGATTTAGTTCCTAAAACAACACCAAGAATAATTGCAAGAATAACCAAAAGTGCAAGTAAACAAATTGGAATAAGAAATCTTTTCCGAGAATACCAATGATGTTTTACAGATTGACTAGAGAATTCAAGATAATTAACAATCGATGAATAAATCAATTGATCTTACTTGAGTTTAGGATAAATGTGTGAACCTTTAAATGGTGCTTTTAAAAGTATTTGATTTGGTTGAATTTGTTTCAAATGAATAATATGTATATTAGGTGATTGAAATAATTGTGATTGAACAATCATATGTGTTCCAGGTAGAAGAAGAATTTCATCTTCAGCTGCAAAATGTGAATGTTCTCGTATTGATCTTGCATTAATTGCTTCAATAGAAAATAAAGTTCGATCTCCATCTTTACCTAAAAACATCGTATCGTTGAAAACATCTATTGATGTTGTACAAGATGAAAATCTCCACCAAGTTACTGGAGTTCCCTTTGGAAATTGAGTACTTAAATTTTGATTTACACCTCGCCAAACAGTCAATGGTGGACTACATGGAATTTTGGCTAAACCAGTTAGAAATAATTTCATATATTTGAAATAAGGTCGAAGACGTTGACGATCACCACTGATTAAAACTTGATTCAATTGAAAATAAAGACTTTGACGTTGTTCTGCCCATTCAATTGTATAAAGACGAATTGCAGCACTTTCATCAATTGTTAAGTTATCAGCTGGTTTTGAGGGTGTCTCATTCAATGCCATTTCAATATAATACGAGAGATTTTCAATAAGATTTTCTAATGGAGCACAAGCTTCTTCAATGTATAACAAAGGTTCGTCAGCATATTCAATAATTGGATCGACATTTCGTTCTTCAATTACATTCGTATCGTTGGTTTGCTCAACAATTCGACGATTATTTCTCATTGAACTTGTTCGTCTAACTCTATTAATCGCAGTTAGATCTTCGATTTCTATTGTTACTTGTTGTTGATCAATTTCCATGAGTTCGATTTCTGTCTTCACAACTTCGAAACACTTTCTTTTTTTATTTTAACTTCTACAGCACTTAGAGAAATTCATGAGATTTTTTCATAAGCGTAGGATGTCAAAGCAAACAGACATTTTCAAATTGTAACAACGAAATGTTTTGACGAATGATTCATTGAGATTCTTTGATATTTATGTTTTTCTTAGTCTTTTTTTTAATCCTTTTCATTTTATCAACTCAAGACAATAATGATGTATCGATTGAAGTTTGTTATTTTATTTTTGTTTTTCAATGGTGAGATTTGTTTTGTAAGCAATTGTAATTGGAGTGGTACTTGGCATGGTCAAGTGAAAACATATCCAAAAAGAGAATTAGGTGATGGATGGAATTTCTCAACATGAAACTATTGAATTAATAAAAGATTATCGATTGTGTCGAGGAAAGAATGAAAGTGATTTGTATGTTGATGAAGGTCATGGAATAAAAGTATCTGTTCAATGGATAGATCATATTCTTATTACATAATTTAAATACAATGGTTTATTGACAATATCTTCAATGCAAATACGTCATGATCTATTAGAAGAACAAGTCATCGTTACTCAAGATTTACTTGCTGACAAAGATAAATTTGTGTCAATGCAAATAAAAAGTATTCATTTGACGAAAATGATAAAATCTGCAGAATAAAGATAACAAATGACATTCTTTTTTTTTGTTTGAAATGAAAACATTCGTTGTAATTCTATTCATTGTATTAATAAAAACTTGTAGAAGTACGGAAATATGTCAAAGAAACGATCGTTGTTTGGATGAAAGTCGTTTGAATTGTAATAATTCGTTATTGGCTCCATCAGATTTTCATTGTTGTTCTGGTCTTCAATGTATTTCTGTATTGATTCCAGCCACTGATACACAACAACAATTCAATACAACAATGTGTGTTTCTTCTTCTTCTTCTTCTTCTTTAATTAATGTTATTCCATCGAAAGTTCCTCCGATAATGGCGTCGTCTTGGTCAGCAGCAACAACATATTATAACGAGTCGAATGGTGATACAGGTTGGGGTTATTTTTGGTATGATGTTTCTCATCAAGCAATTCGAACGGATTTCTATCCAATGTGTCCATTTTTACAATTATATGAACTCGGTGTTGATGCCAATTATATTCCTTGTACTGTTCTTTTCTATGAAGGACAAAATTATTATATTTATCCAACAGTTCAAATTTGTTGTAATTACACATTTCCTGCATGGCAACCCGATTGGATGTGTCAAAGTAACTCGACTTTCAATGGAACAATTCGTATCAATGGAAAATTAACTGACTTTTGGATGATTGAATGGGTTTGTTCGATCAATTGCATCTAGATTTTATTTTCAAAAATGAGTTTCTTTTTATAGTTTTCAAATTTTACTGGCGAAGGACCTGTGAGAAATATTCGAAATATGTTTACTGAAATCGATTCTCATATTCCAATACGTTTTCAAGAAGATCTTGATACAGGTTATTTAGATTTTCATGATTACATTGAAGGTCCTATTGATTCAACTGTATTTACATCAATGATTAATCAATATGCTCCTTGTCATCAAGGTCATGGACACGATGGAAATACAGATAAAACATGTACAAGATATAATTCACAAACATTACGTCGATCATGGCCATGTGATAATCCAACTTGTTCATCAACAACAATCTGAATGTGTCAACAACAAAAAAAACACTTCAAAGTTAAAAACAAAAACAGATCTTATTTCTTGAATTGTTTGTTAACAAATAAAATAATATTGATTTTTGTCGAGATTTAAATATCTGCAAATAGATTTAGTGTTGTGAGAAATTGAATCGTAAAAGATGAATTCCGATCTATTCGAGAATTTACTTCATCTTTTAAAGAAATCGAATTATTCAAATGAACAAATTATGCATCGAATTCAAGTTACAATTGGTTCTGCTGGATCTGTTTCAACATCACAATTAAATAAATTAATGTCATTCTTTTCATCGGATTTCGACAAACTTGAATTAGCAAAAATGGCTTATGGATATGTCTCCGATAGAAATTCATATCATCATATTATTAATAAACCATTTGCATCCAATCAAACCAAAACTCTCTTAAGTCAATTTATTAATCGACAATGACTCTTTTTTTTTTACATTACTTTAATCCACAAATCATATTGGGATCATTTGTTAAAAATGCATCTTCTTTGCTTACTTTGCCTTTTTTCAAATAGCACGTTCCACCATCATATTTAAACCACATAAAATGTGTACATTCTTTTGTCTTTGAACAGATTTTTGAACAATCTGTACTTATACTTAGCACATTGGAAAGATCATTATCTTTGAAATCACATGAACGTGATTGATTGTTTACATCCCATGTAATCGATTGATTTATTCTTCTATAATCGAAATAATATGTAAGACCACACACTCGTGTTGGATCATTGATATAGATTGCATCTGATTTTGATACATTTCCACTTCGCAGAAAACATGTTCCATCATTGATATCGATCCAAGTAAAATGTGTACATCGATCATTAGATACACATCGGGGACCACACTCTGATGATGATGTTGACACATTTAATATTGAATTCAAATTGAAATCACATAAATATGACCAATAATCGCCTTGCCATCGTACTGAATGATTAACTAAATATTATTTCAATTTTTATATATTCAATTCTCTTTCAAAAACAATATTACTGTCTTCACCAGTTGAAGATCGGCTTCCTACTACTGACCCAACTATTATTCCAACAATACTCATTGTTATTAACATACACATTGGAATTATCAATCGTTTCTTCTTATACCATTCACGTTTTTCTTTCGGATAGAGATGACCACCTTCAAATGGAACTTCTAATAAAATATCTTTAGGTCGAATTTGTTTCAGGTGAATCACATGAAGATTATCAGCTGGCATAAATTGAGATTGAACAATTAGTTGAGTTCCTGGTAGAAGAAGAACTTCATCTTCTGTTTTATATTCTGAATGATCACGAATTGTTCGACAATTAATCGATTCAATTGAAAATAATGTTCGATTTCCATTTCTACCCAAATAAATATTATTTTCAAGGACAGTTAATTCAGTTGTACAAGACATAAATGACCACCAAATCAATGATTTTCCAGGATGAAACTCTTGACTAATATCTTTTGTAACTCCACGCCAAATAGTTAATGGTGGAACACAAGGTAATTTAACGAGTGCAGTTAAAAATAATTTCAAATATTTATGAAAAGGTTTCAACGATTGTCGATCATTAGATTTTAAAGTTTGATTCAAAATAAAATAGAGACTTTGATCTGATTGTTCCCATTCCATGGTATATAATCGAATAGCAGCACTTTCATCAATTGTTAGCCCATCTGGAGGTGTTTCAGAAGTTCTATCAAGTGCAAGTTGAACATAAAACATGATATTTTGAATAATATTGACTAATGGAGAACAAGCTTTTGAAAGTGGTAATAAATACTCTTGAGCATAGTCAATGATTGGTTCAAGATCGATTTCATTATTTTGATGTTCAATAATACGTTGATTTTCGTATGCCGATAGATCGACCTTCGTTTGTAATGACATGTTGATTTTTTCTACTCTAAAATACCGTAGAAATGAGTCTCATTTTATATGGATACGCTTGGATGATTATAATCTGATAAATATAGTTTATATGTTTGAGTAAAATGTATAATTAACGCTTATACGTATATGGATATGCTTACTGATCAAGCACAAATATTTGATAAAAAACGAAGGGCAATTGATTCGAAACTTTTACAAAATGTTGCTGATCATTCATCATCTTCAAGTCAACGGATTATTGAACATCAAGATAATGAAATCGATCTTGAGCCAATCATTGAATATGCTCAACAACCTTTATTACCACTTTCAAAAGCTTGTTCTCCATTAGTGAATATTATTCAAAATCTAATGATCTATGTTCAACTTGCACTTGATAGAACTTCTGAAACACCTCCAGATGGCCTAACAATTGATGAAAGTGCTGCTATTCGATTATATACCATGGAATGGAAACATTCACATCAAAGTCTTTACTTTATTTTAAATCAAACTCTGAAATCGAATGATCGACAATTATTAAAACCTTTTCATAAATATCTAAAATTATTTTTAACTGCACTCGTTAAATTACCTTGTGTTCCACCATTAACTATTTGGCGTGGAGTTACAAAAGATATTAGTCAAGATTTTCATCCTGGAAAATCATTGATTTGGTGGTCATTTATGTCTTGTACAACAGAATTAACTGTCTTAGAAAATAATATTTATTTGGGTAGAAATGGAAATCGAACTTTGTTTTCAATTGAATCGATTAATTGTCGAACAATTCGTGATCATTCAGAATATAAAACAGAAGATGAAGTTCTTCTTCTACCAGGAACTCAATTAATTGTTCAATCTCAATTTATGCCAGCTGATGATCTTCATATAATTCATTTGAAACAAATTCGACCTAAAGATATTTTATTAGAAGTTCCATTTGAAGGTGGTCATCTCTATCCGAAAGAAAAACGTGAATGGTATAAGAAAAAACGATTGATAATTCCACTATGCATGTTAATAGTGACGAGTATTGTTATTGGTTGTGTATTGGGAATACGAGCACGGAATGAAAGAAATAAAGATTTGAAAATAAATTGGATAGGAATTGGATATCCATGGGCACATTTATGCGATTTCAATGGAAATAATATTTCAAATGTAACAACAGTTGGTAGTGAATGTGGTCCAAGATGTTTATCTGATCGAAAATGTACTCATTTTACTTGGGTAAATATAAGTGGTGGAATATGTTTTATGAAAGGTGGAAATGTAACAAAAGAAGATGCATTTCGAACGAATGATCCTTCGATGATCTGTGGTATTCAATATTTTCGTGATTATATTCGAATTAATCGAACAATTGATTGGAAAGGAAATGATTGGGCATTTTCATGTGAATTTGAAGGCAATGATTTGTTGAATATACCAAGTATTTCAGCAGAATGTGGTGAAATTTGTTGGAATAATGCTGAATGTACTCATTTTACATGGACAAAATACGATGGTGGAACATGTTATTTAAAACAAGGAAATATAACAAAAGAAGATGCATTGACAACGAATGATGAGCATATGGCATGTGGAATAAAACCTTCTATTTAAATAAATACAACTCTATTATTAGTTCATCGATCAATCATATAGATTGTATTTGAACTATCACCGGTGATACCAAATATTTGAGAGATATCACTTTATCAAATCAGTGACATGAGCCCAAGTTATACTTCCTTCAATGTCAATTGAAAATTGCATTGAAATCATTAACAGAAACTAACATATTCGAATCACTTTCATTGTAAGAATAAGAAATCGATTTTTGTAGATGAAATGTTCCATTATTCGATCGAAGTCAAAGACGTTATTTATTTGTATAATAGAAAACAACGATATCCAACAGAGTATCATTATTGAAGTCGGCTAAATAAAAAAATCCTTGAAAAAAAAATACTTTGATTTTGAGAATCAATAAGAGAAATATGTTGATATCCATCTTTATTGACATCAACACCCTCTCTGCTTCGATATGCACAGTACAATTTACTGAAGTGTTCTTTACTCATTTTTTTTCTTTTTCTTAGAAAAAATACGAGAATAGAGTTCATGACTAATTTTCACTTTATAAAACAGAAGATTTTTTTTCAGACGAAGAAACGAAAAAAACACGATCGTTTACATGGAGAAAAATTGTATACGTCAACGAATTGGCAATGATCACCATCAGCTTTTTCTTATTTGGCTTGAAGACGCGAAAAAACGGCAACTACTCGAACAATTCCTAGTTCGAATAGGTATACAATTTCAAATTTGTGATTCTGGTGATCAGTGTTATGAGTTGCTCGAGAACTTGTCTACCAATGATAAAGTGAGTCTAATACTTGATGGATCATTATGTGATACATTAATTGTGACTGTTCATTCACTTGTTCAATTGGAATCTATATATATTATATGTCGAGATGATTCGCAACTTTTCAGACTTGAATATTTCAAGGCAAAATTCGATAAGATTAAACATATTATGGTTAACGTTCTTCCATTTTGTACTGAGTTAAAACGATTAGATAGTGTTATTCATGATTTTACGGTACTTTCATCAGAGACAAAAGAAATCAACAATAATCAAGAGGTTTCATTCATATTTGCTCGACTGGTACGAGACGTTTTTCTTAGCGTGGAGTCACATGAAGAAGAAAGATGTGAATTTATGAACTTGTATATAGTCGAAGATGCTGTTGTGTGGTATACTCGACCGATTTTTCTCTATGGTTTATTGAATCGTGCACTTCGATCGCAAAATATGCTCATGCTACTACATTTTCGTTTCTTTATCCGTGATTTGTATCGACAATTATGTGGACTTCATGTCGATTTTCAAGCTTCATTATCGAATCCAATTACGGTGTACCGAGGACAAGGTATGACCTATAACGATTTTGACAAATTGATTAAGAATAATGTCGAAAGTCTTCTTTCAATTATGACATTCTGGTCAACAAGTCGAAATACTATTGTAGCAGAAGTATTCGTGATATTCCATTCGCTGATATTTCTCATTTAAGTGCAGTTCCACATGAAGAAGAAATACTTTTACCTATGGGTTCGGTATTTCGTATTAAATCAGTTGAACAACTTCCATCGAATCAGATTTGGAAAGTCATTTTACAATTAACTAATGATAACGATGAAGATTTACGATATCTGACTGAATATACACATCAACAAATGGAACAAATGCCACCTTGGTACAAACTTGGTTATCTCTTAATACGCATGGCTGATTTCGACACTGCGATCACATTTTACGAGTCAATACTTGCTGTAACATCAACCGATGAGAAGATATCTTTAGGAGATTTATATCATCAAATGGCATTTATTCACGAAAAGAAAGATAATTTCGATGTGGCCTATTCATTCTATTGTCAATCACTTGAATTCTATGAAAGTGTATTAGCAGCAGATCATCCACGAATAGCATTGGACTATTTTGAAAAAGCACTCACTATTGATCTTTGTGCATCAAAATGAAACTATCAAATTGTTGCAGAACGATTGAGTAATATTGGTATGGCTCTTCTCTATCAAACAAAATTAACTGAAGGATTAATTAAATTTGAAGAAGCGCTTGAGATTCAGTTGAAACATTTACCACCAAATCATATGAGTTTAGCATATACATACAATAATATTGCGACTGTTTATGCTGCTCAAAAAAACTTTACTACAGCATTACCATACATAGAAAAAGCACTTTATATCGAAGAAAAATCTCATCCAGCTAAACATTCATCAATTGCAGCTGCTCATTATAGTGTTGCTTTTGTTTTGATGGGTTTGAAACGATACTGTGAAGCACTTGAACACACTCGAACAGCTTTAGCGATCGCAAACGAAACACTTTCAAATGATCATCCACAAATTGTAGAGTACCGTCAACAATTACATACATTGGTCGCATTACAACAATCAATCAAAACTGATCAATAGAATTTTTTTTTTGGAATGTCATCAACAGATTGTTTTCTTCTCTCTTCAATATAGAGTATATCACTCCAATTACAGTCAAACTTTCAAATATTCTTCGTCAAAATGGTATATTTTAGGTTTGTCTATGTGTCCATTTAAGTTGACTTTTTGATAAGAGAATAGAACAAACATTTCTCTATCGATTCATTTATTTTCTTTTTATTGAAAAACAATGAGAGTACTATCAACACTTCATAATTCAAACAAAATCAAAAGAAAATAAGTTTGAAATGCCCCAACCCCTTTGTGCATAGAATAGGATACTTAGAGATTGGAATTTAACTTGATATCGTCAATTGTTTATTTCTCAAAACGACTTTCTCCAAAGAGAGAAAAAGAAAAAAAAAGATTTGTTAATTATTAGTTTGTAAGAGCATAGTCATTAAAAAAAGGAATAATAACAGTTTGAGTAGCATTGAATACTGTTGTTGTACAATCACCCGTCGAAACTATTCCATTACATTTCGATGGTAAAGTTGTTCTTGGCCAAGCATGTTCTCCTTCATTAATTCTATATCCAATAACAACTCCACCTTCACGACAATTCTGATCCCATGTCGAAATTTCAATTGTTTGTAATGGATCGGTTTCATTTGATAGATAAGAAATAGTTGAATTCGGTTGACAACCATTTCGAATTGCCCATTCTTTTCGATAGACATCAATATCTATTAATGTATCATTTCGATATAATCCACCAGTATACGAAATCGTCTTGTCACCAGTTCCATGAAAACTAAGAATAGGTGCAGCACATTCACTCGAACAATTTACATTGAATGTCATTGTATACAGAGCTGCAGAAACGGGAGCAAATGCAGCAAATTTACCTGATATCGATGGTGTACAAGCTAATAAATTAACAAAACCACCACCTAAAGTACGTTGAGATTAATTTAAAAATTAATCAACTCTAATCGACTCTTTTACCGTTACTCTTTCCTGTTGCATAGATTCGTGATGAATCAACACAAAGCATTTCTTCGATTTCAGAAATCATTTTGGCAACGAAATCAATCTACAGACGAAGAAGAAGAAGAAGAAGAATATTTGTGAATGAAAATGAACAAATTGTAATTACATCATCAACATTGGGATGTGAATAAGGTGCACCTTGCCAAGAACTTCCTCCATCGGTTCCATTTGTTCCTTGAGGATAAACAGCAATGATTCCTGCACCATTGATTAGTAATCCTTTGTGAGACAATTCAGATAAATCTTCTTGTGTCGCCATATCTCCATTATGACCATGAAATGAAAATACAACAGCATGACTACGATTATTATTATAATTTGATGATAAATGAACGTTATACTGACGAGTTGGTTGATCATCGGTTGCATTGATTATCAATGATGTTGTCTGACCTGAAGAAAAACCAGCGGGAAGAGATTTTCCACAACCTGAACTCAATGATGAACAGCCGATTTCACTGAGGAAAAAACAAGTCAAAAGGCTTGTCCAAAAGAATAGAAATTGTTTTTGCATGATCTGATCTCATAGGCAGAATCGACCATGTCATTGTCTTTTTATAGGCATTCAAAACGAAATCAATCATCATAAAAACATCAAATGATCATAAATTATCGAAAATGTACTTTTTTCTTTCTTTTTTAACTTCTATAAAAGTTTTATTGAATCATATCTATACAAATGACAAGCAAAAGAAGAAGAAGAAGAGAAGGACAATTGAAATGTGTTCCATTGTTGTTTATCTCGATATCAATCTGTACTTCTTTTATTGTTTGAAATTTGATCGGTTTTATCAAACTCAATGTCGAATTTCCGTTGCAATACGATTTGGATTGAACATTTGATTCATTTTTAAAAACAATGCAAACATTGAAATCATATGAATTGGTAAAATAACAATAAATTGAATAGCTGTTATAATAGCAACAGCCTGTTGACACATTTCTTCCTAAACACTCAACAATAGAAAATAACGAAATTGAAAAATAAAACGTACGAATTGTTTTGGTGTGAAAATACTCATATCAGTTATTAACGGAGTTGTTGATATTGTTGTTTGACTTGTTGTTGTTGTTGTCGTACTTGAAACTGATGGATCCCAAATATTAAATTGCCAAAATGTTCTATCAGTGATTGGTGTTGATTCAGCATCTTTCAATTCAACATATGTAATTACAAAAAAATTGTTTTCAAATTGAAAATCTTACGACAAAAAACACTTCCACTAGCAAATCCACTATCCATTGTAATATAATATGTATGAGCATAAGTCCATGTGATATTTGTAAGAATACTTATTGTATATCCTTGATAAACGATATTTGAAGCATAACCAGCATCATAACAAACAACAGAAGTATTTGTTGATGCATCATTAAAACAAATATTTGTTCCATTTCGACTTGGACGACCAACTGGACTTGATGCTACAAATCAAACAGAGACACACGAATTGCAAATGAGAAGAAAACATTGATTGATTAGCAAAAACTGTTCCCATTGGACTTGCTGATCCTTGAACAACTGTTGGACGAATTAAATTTGGTGATGTATAATCAACAAGATAGGTTAAACACCATGGATCCGATTGGAGATTGTGATTATCAATTGCACCTGCACAAAAACCTTGAGGACCCGATTGACTTTGTTGTGGTGTCCATGTTAATGTCATTTCCCATAGATCTATTACATTTTCCTATTTACAATTATTATTATTAATTTCACAATGCGATTTACCAGAAGTTGGATTAACTATTGAACTATGTGTCATACCAATTGGTGAACTCGTTACAAAATCAATAATTGAATCATTACTACAATATGTTTGTGCGATTACCGTTTCTGTCAGAGATACACCTATACGTATACATATTAACATGAAAATAGAATTTATTTGTCTTTCAAAGAATGACATACCAACTGGAACACCGATACAAGCTCGATTCGGTCGATCACCAATAATTGATGGACGTGTTGCACAACCACTCGATGAAGGTGTATAAGCATAGAAAAGAAATTGTATTGGAACTGAACTCATTGGTGATGTTGATGTTGAATCATAATAATCTTCTATTTGTAATGCACAAGCATAATAAAGACTTGTTCTTGGTAAACTAAATGATAATGTACAATTGCTTTCAAATAATTGAGTTGAACTTGGTAAACCACTACAAACACCGCCACATTCATTTATATTATTATAATTACTTGACGATACTGAATTAGCCCAACGACATTTTAATATATCAGTTCCATCATTATCAGCCATTTGAACAACATGTACTGTTGCAGTATTAACAGGAATAAAAACAACAGGTAATGTATTTGTTACTGGACTTGTATTTATATATCCATCGGGTCTTAAACCTAAATTCAATCGATTAACAAGATACCAAGATCCACCACCACCAATATAAAGTGAATTAAACCATGCACTCGAATTAAAACCAATTGTAATCGATGTTATCAAAGGTAAAACTAAAGTATCATATCGTTCACCTGACCATGATTCAATTAATGAATTATCATCACAATCTGTACTTGTCATTACTGTTGTCAATGAAGAATAATTTCAACTTGAACAATTACGTAAACAAATCATTTGAGAATTCACAGGAATTGATGTTTCACTTGCAACTGTCGATTCTGAACAATAGGGTGTACTAAAACTACTCCATTCACGATTCCAAAAATATCTTTGATGAATTTGAATTGATGTGTAACTCAAGGATGGTGTATTATTTAGAGGACGCCTACAAATTCAATAGATTTTACAATTGAAAACAATTATTTCTATCTGTTACCATGAAAGAATTCCACCACGAAAGTGTGCTCCACTTACTAAACCTGACAACAGACAAATCACTATTGACAAACAACGTAACATTTTCTTTTCAATTTTCGAGTGCAATTTTTATATTTATAGGCAAGAATTATTTACTTTTGACCCTTTTAAAAGAGGACATTTTTGTGTACAAACTACTCTCAAAAGTGCACATCAGGGCTGATTTGTCAATGTACTTTGATTTTTTTCTTTATTTGATATAGAAAGATGTTAAACAAAATCAGGTTGAATGCAAACTTGTGAACCACATGTATTTGGACAACATTTAGTTTCACCTTGACAATCATGATCAACATCACACATATGTCCATCACAAAGACCCCATATTGGATTATCTTTAACAGATGTATTCGATGGACATAAACCAGATTTTTTCACGTTATCTTTAGCGACGATACAATGATGACCACATGGTTGTTCAACACGAAAACAGCATTTTTTATCATTTCCACATTCATCTTTTTCCGGTGAACAACTTGATTCACATTTTTCAGGAATTCGAACAAATCCATAACCAGGACAAACTTTTTCACCACTTGCCAAAATGGCACAACCAACACAAATTAAGAAACAGGCAAGAACTAATTGGATTGAAGGCATCGTATAGAGAAAGCGATTTTACTCACTGAAACCTTCACGAAAAAACGAAATCTATATTTATTATTTCAAAAATAGAATCAAATCAAATCAAAGATAAGACTAAATACACAACAGATGGATCTTATTCTCACATATTTATTCATTCATTCATTCATTCATCTATCAATACAAATCGCAAGTCAAACAATTTTCTTTTTAAAAGGACATTTAAACATGTGTACACTTTTATTCTATTTACTTTCATTCAATTCAAAATTCAAAAATGAATGTTTTGTTTAGCAAGAACGTCCATTACATTCATCAGCAACTTCATATGTTTCGCCATCTCTCGATCTTCATCAATCGAATCGTTCGATGGTATCAAAAACGGATATTGTGTTAACAATGTTTGGTGGTCTCGTATTAGCATTAGCTGTTACAGCTATTGTTGTTTCTATTCTTCTCAATTTGAGCACAACATCATCGAATTATTCGGTAACTGATTCAATAATATCAACATGTTGGATTAAATCATCTCAACTAACTACTGGAGAAAACTATTTCTATGTGTTTTTTTTATGATTGTTTGTCAGCATTAATAATGAGAATTGTTGAATCAATCCAATCTAAGATGTCATTCATGATTTCATGACGATTTGTTTCATTTAAAAGTTCATGACGTGCTTGATGATAATCTTTGACAGTAACTTTGAGTAATAACTTTAATAGTAAAATAAACTCATTGAATTATTGAGTATTAACACAAATGATTCTGATTTTCGAATAATTACTGCAAAAATAATTCACATATGTTTTATTTGTTTTTTTCTTATTCTTTATTGTGAAAGATTTAAAAAAAAAGGAACTTAAATTCATAAATGTTTATTTTTTTGTGCAATGTAATATATAAATTTCATCTTTCAATTGAAATTGTTGATGTTGATATGTTTGTTTTAAATATGAAATCAAATCAATCATTTGTTGTTCATTGATTTTTTCTGATGAAAATATCGACCATACTCTTTTCTGTATAAGATTAATCCAATCATTAAGTTTGACAGTATCATCAAATGTATATGGATATATATCACATTTAATATTTGTATAACCAGATATTGTTAATTCTTCAATATAAGTTTCAATAGATGGCACTGATGCAAACATTTCTTGTGTACGTTTATCTAATGGAAAGATTTCTTTTCCTGGACGTGTAACAATAACTAATTTATTATCATTACAATTTAATTGTTGATGAAAACCATTAAAGGCCAACAATCTTTCTTCATGTGATAAAAGATGAATACAAAATTTTAATAAAATCCGATTATATGTTGTTTGTTGTTTCTGTTGACTGAATGTAACTGCATCCATACAAAATGCTTCAACAATATTGGTTAAATTTCGTTTTTTTATTTCATTATTAAAGATTTGAATCATGCCTGATGATGGATCACTTGCAACAATTTTTATTTTTTTGTTCATTTTATCTAATAACCATAAACAATCAAGTCCCGATCCACAACCAACATCAACTAAAATATGATCATCGGTCAGATTTAATACATTAAATACTATTGTGCTTAACCATTGTCTATGAGGTGATGATGGTGATTGAAATAATGGATCTTCATGATATTTCGATGCAATATTGGTGAAATGTTGTGGCGTATCATCTTTATTTTGGTCTGCAGCAGTAGACATCACTTTTTTACCTTTATCTTAATAGAAAATGAAAAAAAAAAGAAGATTCATTTTTAGCTTATTCAAAATCTGTTAATCTTCGTGATTGGTCACAACAACAATAATAACAGTGATAATATAATGATATTTATACCGTTAAACCATGATAAAAAAAACGGTCATGGTTGAATAAGGATGGTTAAGTGTATAAAAATAGAAAGAAATAAAAGCACTTGTTTTTTTTGTCCTTCACTTCGGTGATTATTCGTGTATACATTAGTTTTTTTGTCCTTTATTTTAACGAAAAATAAGTAACCAGTCTGTAGTGTACTGCGCGTGACCGTGATCACAATTTCAAGTATTTCTTTAACATCTAAATGTTCACATTGAAATCAGAAAATTATCTCATATTTACAATGAATTGTTAACAAAAAAAAATAAAACATACAATTAAATTAAAAGGCAACATTATCTAACGTTTATAATCGTGATTGTTGTGATCGTGATCGTGGCCGTGATCAAAAAAATCAATCATGCAGTACACTAAACCAGTTAGATAGAAGAATGTAGGTAGAAAAGCCCTTTTTCCCTCATCATGCATATAATAAACATTATCTGTACACAGTGTATACTAAAGAAAAGCAAATCACCTAAACATAACAAGAATTTGAACCTTAAAAGTGAATAAAACAGTATATTCTTCATGAATAATTATGAAAAAATAGCGATTTTTGTTAAAGCGTGATTATGTCAAATTAGATGTGAAGTTTTCCGACTCTATTGGTGTACTTAGAAAACTATAAAGTGGTCCTTCTGAGATATCTATAATCATTTCGACCTAGCTATTCAAAATGATGTACGGTAAAACTTTCTAATACATATACGTATAGTCGATCGTTTTTAATTGAAACTTTATATACGCGCACACTAATACATTCAGTCGAGAGCGAAGTGAATCGACTCTCGATGAACGTTACTTGTAAGTATCAACACTCGATTCATCACGAGTTAACCAATCGAAATCAGTTTGAGATAGTTGATCAACATCGACTATAGGTCGAAGAAGATCTAATACCGTTGTTCCAGTCAAGATAATTCCATCGATATCATAACTATAACCAACAACAATCAAAGAAATATTCAAATTCTCATCACGATGATCTTGTGCGTAAACAGTAATACCCTTTACTATTTTGAACTGTTGCAAATGCATGATAATGTAAAGCATGTTCACCCATTCGATGTGACAATTGAACTACTGCACGTACTGTTTCAATAGCATTCCAACTTACTTTATGTTTTTACCGTCGTCATTTCAATTTGAAAGTATCGAATATCTTTTTTGGTTTCTTATCTCGAACGGTCTTAACCTTTTTCTTTTGAAATTTTGCAAAGTATATCAGCATAAGCAACATTATATAATTTATAAATATTTTGTCCTTGATCTGATTCTTCGATAGAAAGAACAAAAAAAAAGTTAATACAAAGAAAAGATGGGCATCATATTTGACTAATGAAAAGTCTTCATGGGCATCAGCAGGAATACGAAAAAAGTGAAGAATGCATTTGACATTCTTGGTTGACTTGTAGATGACGGAATCTATTTCCAATGAAACAATTCGTAATTATCTTAAAGATAAGAAATTCTTAGCAAACGATTTGAAATCATTGTGGGTTGTGTTAACGACAATCGTTTGTCATGGATTTATTCTGTGGACATATTTTGGTTTACATTCATCGATTTTATTTGTATTAACATATCCATTAATATTGTTACGATGGTTTATGATTTATCATGATTGTATTCATTTATCGTTTTGGGAGAATAAGAAATGGTGCATTCGTTTTGGTGAATTGTTGACAATTTGGACTTTTACTCCATATAGATATTGGCGAACGAATCATATTTTACATCATGACAATTCAGGAGATCGAACCACACAAAAATATGATTTTAATGATACGATTTTTTTTACAGTTCACGAATATGAACAATTATCTGTTTGGAAACGATGTTTGTATCGTTTCGTTCGAGATCCTTTCATTTTTTTTACTCTTATTCCAATTATTAAATTTTGCATTGTGGATCGATTTCGTAAGAAATGTTTATTGACCAATATTGGCATAGGAATTCGTTGTTCGATTTTATTTTATTTCGGTGGTATTCATTTCTTATTATTGGTCATCATTTCGTTTATGATTGCTTCTACTGGAGGTTTTGTATTATTTCATTTACAACATACATACAATCCAACATATGTTAATCAAATTCCAGGACAATATTCGAAAATGAATTCTGCTTTACAAGGCTCATCATGTATTATGATTCCACCAGTGTTGAAATGGTTTACATTAGGTATTGAATATCATCATATTCATCATTTAGCAACTCAAATACCTGGTTACAATCTTCAATCTGTCTATACAAATGCACCATCGACTTTTTGGGATGAAGTTTTTAAATTTGATTCATTCGAGAAAATCATTGATTCTCTTGGCAAAACTTTGTGGGACGAACAAAAACATCGATTTGTTTCATTTTCTGAACTAGACAAATAAATCTTTCAGTCTATGTCTATCTTGATTTCTTGAATGGCTAATTGTTTTTGTAATAACATTTGATATTCGTCATAAACTTGATCATGTTCATATTCACGCATTAAAGAGATTTTCAATGAATCTTCTAAAGAACGACCATGTTTTAACAAAATACGAATATCTTCACGAGGAATGTCGAGATGATATTTGTTGACAATTGAAGTATAGAATGTTGTTGCTTGAATTAAATCACATTTTTGTTTATAAGCAATATTAGCGATACATACGGCTTCGGACATGAGACCACCTCGATCGTATACAATCAATTTCGTGTTACTTTTAGGTTTGATATTGGCACGTTTATTTGTTGCACGTAGAATAATATTAACAAAATCTTCGTCATTACTCATTTTGAAAAACCATTCTTTGAAATAATTTGTCTTCTTTAAATCGTTGAGTTGATTATCATATGTAGAAACACTCGATCGTATTTCAATAGAATCCATAGAAGACATCAAATTGATCATTGTAGTTTTACCAACATTATCGGGTCCATTCAAAGAAATACTTATTACTTTTCTATTCATATGAAATCTAAAATAAATTCAATATCTTTGAATCTGTTAGAAGAACACCTAAAGCAACATTTGCAAAAAAAAATATCTGGTCGTTGACAAAAGTTTCTAGTTAACAATGCACAACAAAATAAAGCATGATCAAACATAGATGACCAATTGTCACACATTTTCAATTTTCCTTGAGTTTTGTCGATGAATTCCAAGAATGGAAGCAACATGTATCGTCTTTTGATCTCTAATATTGTCTTATTAAGCATATTTGAAGGTAAATTGAGTTGAATTGTAAATGTATCATCTTCGTTGAAAGTCAATTCGATGATATTGAGAGCAAATAGATTGTCATTGTAGATTTCACTTGCATAGAATATATTGAAAAAGACGTCATAATAGAAATAAATGGCAAGATCAAGAATAGGTGAATGATATTCAGCATTTTTACTGTACGTATTACTTCGACCAAAGATAACAAGTTGATCGATAAAAGCATTTGAACATAACAATTGTTCAGCTTTGTCAATGATTTGTTGAAGATTTCCATATTGTTTTCCATTTATATTTAGATTTCGACTTATCAATTGTTGAAATGTAAAATGTTTGTCATTTGAAAGTTGAATACCATTTCCATAGAATTCACGAAGACATTTCTTATTGACTAAACGTTCATAAAATAGTTGATGAATCGATGGAATTTGATCTGATAACATTGTTGCTGAGATACAATAGACTCGTAACATGTCTTCCGCACGTTGTAATTCATTTGTTAAAATCAAATTATCTTGTGAATATTGTCTTTGAATAAATGGTAGATTGATTCGATTGATTTCTTCTCTGTTAATATTCAATGTTTTCAAGTCAATGAAAGGTGGTATGTCACCCCACAAGAAATCCATTGTAGTAGCACATTCATTGTCACATTCTAACTTTGAAATACAAACTAAACTTATGTTTAAAACAGTCTGAAAACGCATTAATTTGTCAGTTAATTGTTGTTTGTATTTGGGCTGAAAATGTAAATGTTTTGCAAAAATCTGTATGAGATCCGATTGTGGCAAAGGTTCAGGATGAAATCGAGAAAGTTTTAACAAAAGATTCATTGAAATCGAATCACCTATTTGCCGATGATCTTGATAAATCCAACAGCCGGACATCAACAAATCTGTACTGACACCGAACGTAACAGCAGAATATCCATGTTTATGACATCGTTCGCTTACAAACAAATCCATATCATGTAAAATAAATAGATTTTCATCGAATCGAGTCGATTGACGTATACGACGACGATATCGTTCATTTTCAGTATGACAACCTGCAACACGACCATCTTTACATGACAAAATATTAATTTGACCTTTTCGATCGTATTCAGACAAAATACGATTCAAATGTTCGACATTTAAAATTTTGAAACTTTTTTTAATATTTTCTGATGTAACACCAGCAAATCGAACAGCATCAAAACTTTCATTATTCATTTGAGGTACATGAAAATTTGGATATTCTTCAATGGAAATATCAAATAATTCACATAAAGTCTGACGATTTCGATTGATCAAATTGACAATGTTGATTTGACGTTGAACAAGAATTAATCCATCCCAATCATTGGCTCTATCCAATGTATTCAATTCATTATGTTTGTAGATAGCACTTCCACCAAGTAAAATACCAACTATATTTAAATCTGAAAGTTTATCGGTCGATTTCAGAAAACGAGAATTCATCTAAAATCACAAAATCTTTAGAATTTAACATTTTGAAAATTTGTATTGACATCTCGTTGAAAAGCATCAACAAATTTCTGTTTGATATTTTTCTCAATTCGAAAAGAAACTTCAGCACCTTGACAATCTCTTGTTATGCATCCCGAAGCATCATCATATTTCGGATTCAAACGAAATATACGAACAAATAAATTCTTACTCCAATATGTATAAAATCGACATTTATTTCGATGTCCAAAATCAACAAGACTCGCCCAATCATATCGATAATTCGAATTAACTACAATTCCATTCGGACAACGAGCCCAAATTATTGTTCGATTATGATGTATCATATCTTTTATCAATGCATTTCCTGTACTTAACCAATGTTCAACAAATTCAGGATCACGTGCACGAATTATTGAATCACGAATCGATTTGGCAACATTCGACAGAGAATACGGATCAGTGAAATTGTTTGACCACATTCTCATTGTATAATTACCAACTAAATTCGAATTGGATCCATCACGACAATTTATCAATATATTATTACACAAAATCAGTTCATCATCATTTGAATAACACCAAGTATTCAATGTTACAATCACATAACCAATTAAAACATCATGTATACTTACTCTACTATCAACTATTTGTTTGCGTAAATGACCGAGTTGTTCACCAGAGAAATGTAAATTCAATTGATCATATGTTTTACATTCATTTTTAAAAAGATCGAGACGTTGTTCAGACAATGTACTTGCACAAATATATTTCATTGTTATGCCAAACACGACGTTCAAACATAGGCAATGGTTTCATTGGTTCCATTTGTTGATAACAACGTGATAAATCATGTAAGAAATTAGCATAACTACTAGCATCACCTAAATAATGCGACCAACTTGTTCCCATAATCCATTCATTACTTTTCACAATATGAGTGATTTTTAAACGGAAAAGAGGTTCATCAGGATAATCAAAACCTATTCTTGTCGTTTGAACTACATCGATAAATGGTAAAAGTTCGTTTTTGTCACTGTCTCGCACAACATTCGAGTCACAAATCCATTGATTTAATTGAGTATTACGAATAAATGTCATTGGAATGCCATTGTCTGACATCTCAATTACAAAACTTACATTGTCAACAAAACGAAAACGACCAGAGACAATTGGCCATACAGATAGAGTATAACTCAATGCTTCTTTCAATCGATCGATATTTACATCGAATGAATAGACAAACACATTGTCAATACCAATTCCTGATCGAATATCAATACCATTAAGTTCAATTCGACGATTATTACCGGTTGGTGATGATGCCAAAATAAACCAACATTCCATTTTATTTTACGTATTTTTACAATTTAACCATTTATGAAAAAGATTGTCATGGACTCTACTCTACTCATATCAAACACAATTTACCCACATTGGGAAATATTCTGATAACGAGCAAATGATAACAATAGAGAGATTTTTCTTTTTCATCATTTATTACGATTCAAAAATTCACAAGAAACAAAAAAAAATAGTAAAAGAGTTTGATTAACCACAATAACATTGACTGCCAGTATTAATACAATAGGAATAAGGTGGAACATAACAACAACGACCACAACATGCACCAATACATTGACAAGCAATACAACCATTTGAACTTTCATTCATTGTATTGGCCGAAATGTTATTGGCTTCTCTTGTCGGAAGTTGTGCTGGATTTGCCATGCAATTGACTGCAACCAATGCAAAGAGTATAGTCAAGCAAACGATGAGACCAAGTTTATTCATTGTTTTTTTGATTTAAATACTAAGAGAAGAAAGATGCAAATAATGAAATACTTGTGCAGTTATTAGTTTGACTATTTATAAGTGTAGGATCCGATGTTATCATTGTATGTAGGCAGAAAAAGTCTCCGTAAGAGATATCTACCATTAAAGGTGTGTTTATTTATAATCTTTTATTGAAGTTGAAGCAGAGGCGGACGAAGTCATGACTATTACTAATCGATGATAACAAAACAATGATCTTATTAATCTCGAAGTGTTTCTTCGCACTTGAGAAATGATAACATTGCAAAAAGTGTCATACAGTTTACGTTTTCTACACGTATAAATAGTCAAACTAATAACTGCACAAGCATTTCATTATTTGCATCTTTCTTCTCTTAGTATTTAAATCAAAAAAGAAATGAACAAAATTGGTCTCATACTCTTTGCATTGGTTGCAGCCAATTGCATGGCAAATCCAGCACAGCTTCCGACAAGAGAAGCCAATAACATTCCGGCCAATGCAATGAATGAAAGTTCAAATGGTTGTATTAGTTGTCAATGTATTGGTGCATGTTGTGGTCGTTGCTGTAATGTTCCTCCTTATTCCTATTGTATTAATACTGGTAGTCAATGTTATTGTGGTTAATCAAACTCTTTTGTCTATTTTGTTGTTTCTTGTCAATTGAAATATTCCAGAAGAATAAATAAATTGTCTTGACTCACCAAGTAAAATGAGTTCTTCTTCTTCTTGTGTCATGTTTGATTGTTTAACGATTAAATTTGTAGAATCTAATGAATAAATCATAGTTTATTTGGTTTGAGTATGATTCATTTGAAATGATTCATAGTAAAAAGAAAAACAACATGTGACACACTCGACTCGAGTATAATATATAATCATTCTTTCATTTGATTCATTGTAAAAAATGAATACCGATAAAATATCACGAAAACGATCGAGAAACAGTAATGCTGATGAAAATAATGATGGGAAAAGAAAAAAGTAAAAGATTAGTCGAATTGATCTTTGTTTTATTTGTATTTGTGTTTGATAGAATCTGTGAACGATTTTCGACCAATTTTGAAAGTCTTTCGAATGATATTCTCTATGAAATATTCGAATATTTGGATTTTTATTATCTTTATTCATCGTTTTCTAATCTTAATCAACGATTCTATAATCTTATTTATCATCCTGAAATTGGAATAAAAATGAATACAATATCGATACCAAATGAACAATTGTCACATTATTTTAATGATATACTTCAACCGAATATTCATCGAATAGGATATGTTTCTATTCGATCTCCATTCGACATTCATCTTTCGAAATTCAATTCAATCGAACAATTAGTAATCAATAATCGAATTGATCTCAATCAATTCTACGATATTCTCTTATGTATTCCTCAACTTCATCGTTTATCTATTGATTATTTATCAGAGTCTCGATCTACGAAAGATCTCCTTTTACCTATTTCAATGTCAAACAATCAATTAACACATATTTCACTTCGAAATTGTTCGATTTCTTTCCAAGATTTTTCGTTGTTAACAAAGAAATGTTTTTCTAATTTGCAAGTATTACGTATAAATACAAATGGAATTCGAGTCTATTTCGATGGTGATCAATGGAAAGATTTAATATTATCTTCGATGACAAAATTACGTATTTTTGATTTTCAAAGTCGATATCGTTTAGGTTATCTTGTCGATGATACGATTAAATCAGAATATCAAAATCTAATTGACAAATTCAATTCTTCATTTTGGATCGATCGACAATGGTTATTCGATACTGAACAAATTTCTGTCAACAATTGTATTTATCATTTATTTTATTCCAAAACATCGAATAAGTATAAATCATTATATTTGACGTCGTTCTTCTTACAATTGTCTATTCCTTGATTTTTGTAGACATAAACAGAAACTATTATTCGACGATCATAGAACCAAAATAACCATTGATTTATTCTTACAATCATGGTTATAATATATACAGTAACTATCATGACAAGTCTGTCATTCAATCGAGGGTTATTGAAACCAATACATATATGTATTTAAAAAATAAATCATTTTGTGAAAACATGAATCACAATACTCTTGTAAGTTTGCACGCATAATATAGAATGAAAATATAAAACTCATTGATTTACTCTTTCTTCTTCGAAATCTAGAATCGCTAAAATCTATATTATTAAGGAAACATGTTCTATAACTTGAAATCAGATCAAGAAATTTTGACAAAACATCATAGTTGTTTTCTTTTCTTTTCATTATTTAACTGAAATACTAAATTGTTTGTTTATATAAACGATGAATGATAATGTATTATGTTAATATTAACTAGCAAACTCATACGTTAAATGTTATTAATGAAGGATATTTACGTCATTTGTGTACGTTGACATATATATATAATGGTTTCAGTTGTTCTTCGTCTGTCAGAATATATACATTGATAAAGAATCGAATTGATACATCCAATATAAAGATGAAATATTTTATCTATGCTCTAGTAAGTATATTTCTGGTTAGATTGAAAAAAAAAAGAAAAGTTTTTCTATTATTTCAATTGTTTGTAGCGTATGATAATATTTATTTTGCTAATAAAAAATAACGAAAGCTCAATATCAACGAATTCTACAAAAGAAGTTTTTGTTCTAAATGTCGGTGGTAAATTGATGTATACTACACGAGATACATTAACTTACATACCAAATACTCTACTTTCTTCAATTTTTACACAAGAAAAACAATCACATCTAATTCAACGGGATAATAATGGAAGAATTTTTCTCGATTTACCATCGAATTTATTTGAACATGCTTTACATCAAATACGTCGTTGGAATATTCGAGCTAATCGAACGGCAAATCTTTATCTTTCTCCACCTTCATGGAATGTTAAACAAGAATTTGATGAAATGCTTGTAGCACTTCGACTAGGAAAATATCGTCAACGTAATAATCATTTCTTTTTTTGTTTTGTGTGTACAAGATTTGTATAATTTAATTTAGAATTACCAAAAGAATGTACTGTACATAATATTAGTGGTGATCGTACACGTCGTGTTGGATCAGGTAAAGGTCAGTTTTGTGATCGTGATACAATTGGATGGACACGTTTCGTTAATCAAGCTGGTACTGCAATTGTTAGTAAAGCACCAACAGAACGTTGTGGTAGTTTATATTCCGGGTGGATACTTGGAATTTATCCAAAACAATATGGAATAACAACACTTGCTACACTCTGTTATGTAGATGAAATTGGTAATTCATGTTCATCATCAACATCAATTCGAATAACACATTGTGGTGATTTCTTCGTATTTCAACTTAATGCACCACCTCAATGTCCAGCTCGAGCTTGTACTCAAGATATTTTACTTTCAACTAATCACCCTCAAGATTCTTCTTCGAATTTTGATATTTTCAAATGATGTTAAAAGATATGACATCATATCTCACCTTATCATCAAACAGAAATGTGCTTTCTCTTGTTTTTTTTCTTCTATTATAATAAAATAATGTCGCTTGAAATTACGCCCGCTGATGTTCTGCTTTTTAAAGGTATTAAAGACCAATTTACATAGATGACTAACTCTTTGAATTTGTAAAGGACCTTTCACCGCAGTGTCTACAACGTCATTAGAATTATTTAACAACGGCAATGATCGACTCGCTTTTAAGATAAAAACAACAGCACCTAAACGCTATTGTGTCAAGCCAAACGCGAAATATCTTGAACCACAAGAGCGCTGTACCGCACAAAGTTTGATGCTCTATTGTTTTTATTTAATTAGTAACAATTAACTGTTCTAGTCATGTTGCAACCATTGCCTGTTAACAATACTAACCAGCAAGATGACATTACAATTACAAAACATAAACTTATGGTACAATATGCAGTTGTACCGAAAACTTACGTCAATGATATTGAAAGTTTTGTAAGTAAACATATTATTCTCAATAACATTGTTTTATTACTTTTACATGTATTAGTGGAAACAAGACAAATCAATTTTGGCCAATATCAAAGACTCAAAGTTAATATGTAGGGTTGCTGATGCATCGCCAATAATCAATCGACAAAAACTGAAAGCAACAACTGAACTGGGATACCTTAAGTCAGAACGTGTTGTCGGAGATTCACCTGGTACAGAAGTCATATGTTCAATTTGTCATAATGTTCTGTGGAAGCCTATTGCCTGTAGAACTTGTGAAAATATTTTCTGTTCGCAATGTATTCGAACATGGACGAATAATATGAATATTCGTCAGAGTGATCAGTTTGTCACTGCAATGAATGACGAAAAACCCAATGACAATGCAAAGACATGTCCATTTCATTGTATGTTTGAAGAAAAGCAAGCACCACCGATTGTCAATACTCTTCTGTCGAAACTTGAGCTATATTGTGCCTATCGTCCTAATGGTTGTCAACAAAAATTAAACTATAATGCTTTAGAAGTTCATGAACAAATGTGTGAATTTGAACATGTACCCTGTCCTGTTTGTCAAATGTTTGTATCACAACGGGATCGTACTAATAATCAACATGACATTCGAACATGTTTTGCACAAATAAAAGCAACGCAGGTTAACAATCAGGTTCAAACACAATTAATGATGCTACTCAATATCATCGAACAACAAGATAAACGAATCAAAGTTCTTGAAGAGCGGCTTAATATGATACCACAATAAAACATTTGATTTTCAATTATCTATCTATAGATAGATAGATAGAAGTTAACCTTATATTTGACATCTAATTATATATACGTATTAGAAGAGAGACGAGACCAAAGAACATTTCATATATCGTTAGCTTAGAATATACTTGAAATATCTGTCTAACTAGTTACTAAGGATGTTATTATCGTATAATTTTGTTTCGTTTATTATTATATGTATGAATGTATTCACTTTATCCAACAATGAGTTTCATACTTCATTTAATCAACGAAAAATTGTAGTGAAAAGCAAGATAAATCAAGATATCTCACGAATCAAACAAAAATTGGAACCAATTCGTTGTTTATTTAATTCACGAGCTACCTATTACAAACATCATACTATGCTTAAAACTTTGTGGACATGTTGTCCTCAACAAAGAATCTCCATGTTCGATATACGGAATAGTCATCAAGCTAGATTAACAAGAACTGATTGCATCAATTCTATTCGCAATAATAGAATTTATCTTACAAAACAATGTCACAACGATTTAAAATCATTTGATCCAATTCATGAAGGGATTGACTTCTGTGATGGTCAACTACTTCGTAACCTTGCTGATAAACACATCTTTGTCGTAGAATTATTAAATTATACGAAGAAATGGTGTATCGATGGATTTTATCCTATGCTCATTTATTCTGATATCAATCAAATTTTACCATGTGAACGAGCTATTCGTCAAGGACTAAGAAAAGATCGACAATCATATGATACATATGACACGCTCAGTAATAATATACTCGACGTATATGTTAAAAACATACAAAACTATCGTCAATGCAGTGCAGTCAAGCACGAAACTATTTAAAATAGTAATGCATTTTTCGTAGTATTGTCAACCTTTATCACATACTAAAAACCTGAATTTTCCTCACAGTTTTCTTGTGTCCACTGCTATCTTTCACCATCTCTTTTCACTGTTGACATGCTTCTTTTTAGATATAATTTTACCCAATAAATAATTTTAATGATTACATTTCATTTGATTGTTTTTATTTTAATATCAATCAATGTACCATCTGTTTCATCATCAACTATATCAACATACAAAATCAAACAAGATATCTACCGGATTAGACAAATACTCAAACCATTTCGTCATTTATATAATTCTCCAAATGTTTATCGAAAATATAATAATATGCTTCAAATATTATGGACATCCTCATGAGAAGAAATTTCTTTTATTAGTATACATGTATATAAGATTGAAAATTCGATTAGTATGTTATCTTATTTAAGAAATAATTCAGATGATAAGAAAAATCAAACAAATACTATACAATGTGAACATTGATTAGGAAAACTGCTGAAATCTAATTTATCATCTTATGAGAATTAGCTACATGCATAGTAGATCGCGTTGCACATTGGTACCATCGAAGGTTGAAGTTAACGTTGATAAATGGAAAAGATAATATGTTCTTGTCTAGCTATACCAGAGAGAAAAGAGAAAAGAACGGATAAGAATATATATACATTACTGAGTTATTCATTAGACCTTAGACTCAGTTTCTCGAGTTAACTCTCGCAATGATATCGCATTGTAACCATTTATTCGTCGTAACAATTTTTAGTTTTCTTTATATATCGTCGGGTGGATTGTCAACAGTTTCACCAACAAAAGAAATGAAAACAAGAACTCTACCGAGAATATTCTAATATGCTTAATACGTTGTGGAATTGTTGTCCTTTACAAAGAACTTTTTTATTCGATCGACGAGATGTTCATCAAACTCTGGTTGATAAGTCTATTTGCCTAGAACACATGACATACAATAAAACACAACTATCAAGTAAATGTTTGGCCAATCTCAAAATATTTAATCCATTAACTACACCTCCTCCGAAATGCGAAGGAGGTCTACTTAAAAACATTATCAATGAATATACATTCGTTGTAGAACTGTATAAGTATACAGAAAGATTTTGTGCTAATGGTCTTCATCCCAGTCTAATCTACTTTAATATTTCTGACATCATTCGATGTGAACATGCAATTAGACAAAAATTAATTAGCAATCCTCGAGCATACAACAAATATGATACTCTCAGCAAGAATTTACTACATACTTATACCACAAATTTAGGAAAATATTATGAATGTGACGATCCACAACTATGGAAAACGGATGAAAATGAAGAAGATCAATTAATGAAACTACTATATCAATATTGATAAGCGACTTTTGCGAGTGCTGTGTTTTTTTTTCATAAAATTGCTAGAAACGAATAAATAAAGAATCATTCGTTCCATCAAGACATTTACGCAAATAAATTACGTATTTATCCATCGTTTTCTGAAATTCGTCAAGAATACAATAATACACCAAAAGTAGATCTCATTCATTTATTTTTTTAGTTAAAAAACACGTTGTTCTCTATCCGTTGAAGGTATACCAATAGTATCGAAAGAAATCGTTTCCAAATGTAATAATCTTGAAAATCAACCATGTGAACAATATCGTATTATTCAAACCGATGGTCTTCTTTGTTAAAATTTGGAAACTCAACGATATTTTCGTACTGGATTAAATGATATTGAATATGTTGACATTCCTCAACAAGAAGGAAAAGTAGCGTTAAGCTATCAAATTCGAGGTAAATTTGTTTCTATTGAAGATTTTTTTGAGTTTTCGTACTTTGAAATTATTTATGATTTAACTATTTTATCTAAAGATTATCAACATACATTTCAAGCATTTGCTGAAATGAATAATGAAACAAAACAAGAATATCAAATCGATCGAACAGAACTATTCACTGGCGATATTCGATTAGAAACCGATCTTGTTATTTGATGAAAATTCAATACCAACTTACTGATACAAATGGACAAGTATAGCAGGTACAGTGACTTTCGTAATTCTTTTTCTTTTTTATTTCAAAACTATTTGTTTTGTTTGTTTAGGTCGTACTGTTTACCATTCATTAATTCAACAATTGAAATATCCAAATATTTTGGTTTAATACTTCCATTTACTAAACATACAACCATACGAAAATTACAACAAAAATATTCGATTATATCAATGGATAAATATTTTCCAACAGGACCATTAACAATTCGAGAACAAGATGCACAAATTCAAATAACACAAAATGATATTCAAATAGAAAATCTCAATGGAAATCAGCCATATGTCATATTAGAACCCGATGGAGGACAACAAATCTCTATGAATATGAAATTCATCAGATGCATTCAAAACGAAATACTATTCGTCGAAACTCGAAATTAAAAAGATTTATTCTCGAATATGATAAAAGTTTTAATAAACTAAATTGAATGGTGGTGTCACATATGTTTCAAAATCATTAGGATTAGAGATATTTCCGAAATGTTTGAGAGCTGAAAATCGAATTCTATACTGGCCAGGGGAAAGACGATATAATGATGTTCCTGTATAAACATAACCATACCAGAACTGTTGATATGCTTGATAGAACGATTGAACTACAGACAATGCAACATTTCTTGGGATATTGATAAAATTGAATATACCATTATTGTATAATTGACCATAACTGAAACGAAAATAAAATATTGAAACAAATTCCAATGAGATTTTACCTGGCATAAGATCCCGATAGATTACTCTTTTGAGTCGACACAACTTCTATAAAAAGATTACGTGTACACCATGCTAAAACTATTCTCGTTACAATTCCAGATGTAGCACTCAAGTTCATTAATTGACTATCGGTGACGTATTGATAATAATTATTTAGAACTCCTGTTCTGATATTTGTTGAACTATTTCGAACGAGAATTTGCGCATTTGAATAATTACCAACAACACCAGCATCTATAAACAATAATAATGATTTATAAGCAACAAAACAAACAACGATGAATTTTCGTTTACATGATACGTGACCAATTTGTCCATTTATTGTATTTTTCACATAAATAAATCCTGAATAAATTGGAAGAAGAGCTGGATTTGACACAGTAGGTGCTTGAAATTGAAGAGTAATCTCACGTGATTCACCAGGATTAAGTGAGAAATTAGTTTGATCGATGTTAATATTCTGAAAATAGAATT